>ENA-ORXM01000173-ORXM01000173.1-marine-metagenome-genome-assembly--contig:-NODE-173-length-128806-cov-119.762921_pt1 | contig 128806 bp, 97 predicted proteins | sample MGYA00237867_ERZ511480 | MGnify/ENA primary metagenome ERZ511480 (study PRJEB26309, sample SAMN06266103) | marine metagenome | isolation source: Algal blade | place: United Kingdom:Sidmouth, United...
GAGTACGGGTGGGCAGTAAGGCCCGCACGGCGAGTGCAAGTAAGCTTTGCATCTAAAGAAAATGTGTTTATGCTTTATTTCTGAATACCCCTCAATATCGTATTAGCGATGACTACATGAGCTAATTCAATGCGCGACTTATTTTTCAAAATTCGGACAGTTGCAGCACTCTTGTCGTATAATTTCTCGTCCGCTGCAGTAAGTCAGCATTTTTAACCAAAGACTGACCATAGGAAGGGATTATCTCCGTGAGGCTGTCAATCCATGCATCAGACATAATTCGGTCAGGAAAGCAGGTGCTCAATACATCCAGCATAATGGAAACAGCCGTCGATGCACCAGGCGATGCGCCTAATAGAGCTGCCATAGAGCCGTCGGGCACAGATACGACCTCAGTACCAAACTTCAGTACGCCACCTTCCTTTTTATCTTTCTTGATGATTTGTACTCGTTGACCAGCGACAAGTAATTCCCAGTCCGCCATGACGGCTTCAGGGTAGTAGACTTGTAACATAGCGAATCGCTCTTCTGGAGACTGAATGACCTGTTCGATCAGATACTTAGTCAAGCCGATGTTATGTATCCCAGCTGAGAGCATTGGCCAGATATTGTGCATCTCAATAGAGAGTGGAAGATCTAATAAGGAGCCTTCTTTTAAGAATTTAGTGGAGAAGCCAGCGTATGGGCCAAAGAGCAGGCTGCGCTCTCCATTCATCATTCTGGTATCTAAGTGAGGCACAGACATGGGAGGATTACCGGTTTCAGCTTTACCATATACCTTGGCTTCGTGCCGGTTGATCACATCAGGATTCGTGCAGCGCAGCCACTGCCCTGATACGGGAAAGCCGCCATAGCCTTTAGCCTCATCTATGTCGGCCATCTCCAAAAGCTTTAGCGCACCACCTCCAGCACCATTGAATAGATAGTCTGCAGTTACCGTATTTTGGTAACCACGACTGAGATCTTTCGCCTCTATTAACCAGCCATCTTTGACTTTTGTGATGTCCTTTACCTCATGGCCTAGATGCAGTTCCACATTGTCTTGTGCTGATAAGTATGCGATCATGCCTCGAGTCAGCTCACCGAAATTTACATCGGTACCGATTGCCATTCTTGTGGTCGCCAGAATATCTGTTGAAGGTCTACCCTCCATCAATAATGGAATAAAATCCTTGATAGCTGCGTGGTCATCTGTGTAGATCATATTCGCAAATAAGGGATATGCCCGCATAGCTTCATACCGTTTCTTCAGGAAGTCTACATTTTCTTCTCCCATGACAAAGCTCATGTGATCTATATCATTTATAAATGATTTACCCAGCGGTAGCATTCCTGTCTCGACTAAATAAGCCCAAAACTGCTTTGATATTTCGAACGATTCACCAATTTTCAGTGCTTTGGTGATATCTACTGTCCCATCCTCGCGCAGTGGTGTATAATTCAGCTCACAAAATGCCGAGTGTCCCGTGCCGGCATTATTCCAAGCATCGGAGCTTTCTGCGCCTACTCTGTCTAACCGCTCATAGATCTGGATGCTGGCGTCAGGAAACAATCGATGCAGGAAGATGCCCATGGTAGCACTCATGATGCCTGCTCCAATGAGCACAATAAGTTGCGGATCTGATTTCGTCAGCATGGTCATTGTTTTGTGCCACTCAAGATATGACTTCCAGCATTTATGTCAGGTAATAAGTGCCTCAGCTCACCGATCAGGGATTTCTGGAATGCATATTCGAGCAGCTATTTAGCACATAGGGCAACTGATTAAAGAGTTTTAAACTAGTCAATGACAAGGGTTTAGGCAGCTGAATTGACAACATATAGATAAAGATTACATGTAATAGCCGTATTCAAAGTCATGGTTTTGAGAGCTGATATAAGCTAAGGTCAGGCGCAGAGATGGTTAAAATGCTGCTTATTTCTCCAGACCTGGATCTCTCTCTAAAAATTCTTCATAGAGTAAGGTGTGTCGACTTTCCAGCGGCACTTTGCGGCCATAGATGAATAAATGGTGTATGTTAGTGTTAGTCTCAAAGGGATCACCATCACTCACGAAGAGATTAGCGATCTTACCCTCTTCCAGGCTACCGAACTGATCTGCCACACCGAAGACTTCAGCAGCTGACAAAGTCACGGAGCGCAAGGCTGCTTCTGTCCCCATGCCATACGCAGCAGCGAAGCCAGCATTGTAAGGTAGATTTCTGACATTTTCATATGAGCTGGTACGCAGGACTACCTTGACACCAGCTTTATGCAGCAGGCCAGGATTAGTGTAGGCGGCATCGTATTTATCTGATTGTCTTCCAGGGATGCTCAGCACGGGACCTATGATCACAGGGAGACTTGCTTTGGCGATGTCAGCTGCGACACGATATCCCTCTGAGACACCTGTTAGTATGGCATTGACATTACTCTTTTCTATCCATTTGAGTGCAGCTTTGATGTCCGCCTCCTTATTAACTTCTATGAGCAAGTGGCGACTACCATTAGCCACCTCGAGCATAGCATCCATAGCCGGGTTATAGCCTTCTAAGACTTTTTTGCGTGAGCCAGCAGCGGAATCAATCTTAGCATAGAGTTTCACTTTTTTCCAAGTATCGTCCAGCGTTTTCATAGCTTTTTCCGATTCTTTTTTGATGTCTTCGTCAGATCTGCGATCCCACCAGCCACGCTTGCCAGTAGCAGGAAAATTGAGGACGACACCCTTAAAATTTGCATGCATCTGATCAGGAGTATAGCCGATTAGATTAATTAATGCGGCAGTACCAGGAAAGCTTCCTCCTGATGGTACCACTAATGCGGTGGTAATCCCATTCACTCTTGTGACTGGTATGCTTACGGCATTAGGATTGACTGCTGTGAGGGCTTCCATATGAGGAATGAAATCACCGATTTCATTGTGATCAGAGGTCAGGCTGACATTACCTACTTCTTGCAGGCCAAGCTTTGTGCCTCCATCGATCATGCCTGGATATATATATTTGCCTGAGCAATCAATTTCCTTCGTATCCGCTGGCAGACTGACATTTTCACCTATGGTTTTGATTTTACCATCGGCTATTAGCAGGTCCCCAGCGAAGGTTCCATCAGATACAGTGACCAGCGTCGCACCTTTTAGCAAAAAGCTACCGCTTTCAGATTTAGCCATCTGCTGAGCTGTTGCCATCTGACTTCCGATAAGGATAGCTACTATAATATATGATATATAATTTTTCATAGTCTTTTGATTCTAATGCTGATCAGTAAATAAATCTTCAAAAACACCTTCCATGCATCTGTGGTGATCGTGAGCGTCTAACTCATAAAAGGAAGGCATATTCTCTTCTGGATCGATATCTAAGCGCATATCCACAGGGTCGGTCTCAATGTCAAATCTGACGATGCCATCTACGATAGTCATCTGTGGAATAGCATAGATAGAGAGAGGGTGTGCACTGAATATGGCCACATCCCCTTCTTTACCCACTTCTATGGAGCCGACTCTGTCATCTATACCGAGCTGTTTAGCAGGATTGATGGTAATGAGTCTTAAAGCTTCATTGTCAGTCAAGCCTCCATATTTTTGAGATTTACCAGCTTCATGATATAGGTGTCTTATCAGTTCTCCGGAGTCAGAATTGATTGAAGTGACTACATTATTTTTCGTTAGAATTGCAGCATTGTATGCAGTAGAATAATATACTTCAAATTTGTATGCCCACCAGTCAGCGAATACCGACGCACTCGCGCCAAATGCTGCCAGTTCTGGAGCTACTTTGAAGCCTTCGTTAACATGCTGAAAGCAGATCTTATCAACACCATAATCTTCCAGTACGTCCATCAGCATCAGTATCTCGTCTGCCCTGTAAGAATGGCAATGTATGATGATCTCCCCACTCAGGATGTCAGCGACGGCCTCTTTTCTGATATCATAGGCTGGTGCTGTTTGGCTATTGCCTGCATTATACTTTTGCCAAGATGTTTCATAATCTTGAGCTTCAGCGAAAGCCTTGCGGAATACCTGCTCGATACCCATTCTTGTCTTAGGTTGTATGCCCTGTCCTTCTCCATGGACACGCATGGGGTTTTCTCCTAGCGCAAACTTAATGGTCCTCGGTGCTCCTTCCATTTTTAGGGCCTCAGGGTCTTCCTCACCGTAGCGGTGCTTGATGGTCTCACACTGACCGCCGATCGCATTAGCTGATCCGTGCATGGCGTGGGAGGTGGTGACTCCTCCAGCTAGTGCTCGGTAAATGGATACGGAATAAGGATTAATCACATCCCCTACGCGCACCTCTGCAGTGACAGGTGCCGTGGCTTCATTCACCACATCAATACCAATGTGGGAGTGAGCATCGATGATGCCTGGCATGACGTACATGCCTTCAGCTTCGACGACTCTGACTTGATCTCCTGCACTGATGCCTGCTCCGATGGATTTGATTTTGCCATTTTGGATTAGCACGTCAGTATTCTCCTTTACACCATCAGTGATAGTGATGACCGTACCATTTTTGATGAGTACATCTTGACTCATGGCACAGTGATTAGCCATTAGGAAGAGGACGACTGTGTATAGTTTATAATTCATCATGTAGTTTATTCATTAGGTGTTGAAATTTTTGAACCAGTCACGGGGGCAGTCATCATACCACCAGCGAGACTTACCGTGCCCTCAAATTCTTCATCAGAAACATCAATGGACATGCTGACTGGCATAGACTGACCATCAATGTCGGTGCTGAAAGAGAAACTTACATTGCTGCCATCTACCTCCACCTCACTGATCTCTATGATATCAGAATCACTATCCATTGAGATCTCTGCGGTGTATGTGTCTTCAGAGGCGATCAGCTTCAATGTACCTTCCACGGGGCTGTCGCCTGGCACATCTACGACATAGTTCCATGTTCCTGCTACCTCAATTGCAGCATTTCCACTTGATTTACTTTTTTTCTTGACTTCTATCTCGTGTTTCTGCCCATCTACAAAGACATACTTAATATTCGCTTTCTCCTTAAAGTAGCTGGTGTCCGAGACTATCATATTTGCCATCTTACCTTTTTCTAAGGTGCCCGTCACAGCACTGATGCCGAGTATCTTGGCAGGATTAGTGGTAAGTGCGGCAAGCGCTGCATCTTCAGAAAGCCCCGCTTCTACCATAGCAAGTATGTTTTTCTTGATGTCAGTTATCTTTACTTTAGTGAATGAAAATCCAAAAGGAACGGATGCTTTTTCAAAAGTGGCAGCTTGTCCTACATAGTCAGCTTGACTACTTTTGATTCTTTTTTGCAAGGTCTTTTTTTCCTCTGACAGTTCTTCTTTCTTTTCTTCAGGCTTTTTTATTTCGTCTGCATCTTTATCTTCCTCCTTTTCATCATTCTTCTTTTTCTTATCCTTCTTAGTAGCTCCCTTAGGAAGATTCATCGCCAAAATAGCCGCAGTGCCGTTAGACTTAAGACGAGGTATTAGCCTCCAGCCTTGCTCTATGTCAATAGCGACCATTTTGAATCCAAGTTCCTTCTGAAGCTGCATGGTTCGATGTAGATCCATCTGCTTAGGGCTGGAGAAGAATACTGGCAATTCTTTATTGACTACAGGATACAGTGCTTTGATCTCTTGGCTGAAAGATGGGCGCTTCATTCCAATAGGAGCCATATTATACTTTTTCTCATGATCTTTAGCTATGTCCGCTTGTCTATACAGTTGCCTCCATGTAGCTAATACCCCAATCGTGGTCGCGGGATATATTCTCGGCGCGCTCTTGAGGGATCCCGACAGTGACATATCTTCCACTAAGATCATATCATCTTCGTTTTCACCACCAAGAAGGATTATTGAGCCCCTTCCCGCCATCATTCTCCCCTTGGGAAGGGTGTGGGCCATTGTAAACCCTTGCTTGCGAAAAGCAGTAATCGAACTGTCATTATACTTCATCGTCTCTCGGATGCTCATCTGAGGCGTGATGCCTGCGATATCATTAGGAGGATCGCTCACTTTGACACCTTCTGGACGTCCTTTGCTTTTTTCCTCTTTAGTAGGAATACCTGCATGAGAAGCAGCAGCTATGAATCCTGCGTAGACGAACATGCTATCTCCGACGATTACTTCTGCATCGATAGGTATATTGACGCTTTTACCCACCTCATGGATTAGGCCATCTTTGATCACTATGGTCCCACCTTCAATAATTAGCCCAGGCTTAACGACAATGTTAGCATTCGTGATGGCGAACGTTGATGTGACATCTGGCACTCCACTCTGACCTAAAGATAGGTCGAGGGCTGATAGGGACAGCAGTAATAATAATAAGAGATGTTTACTCATGAATAGACTTTTACTGAAAGGTAATAATTTCGGCTACCTTATTGTATGCACACTCACAAATAATGAAATTTCGTCTATCGCCGTATAAAAGATTGATTGGGCAGCCTTCAAAAAATTTTTCAAAATGATATGACTACACCCTAGGGTAGGCATTTATAATGACGACTTATAAGTACAAAGCAAATTTTTTAAACCTTAATTTTAAACACACTCTTATGAAAAATCTTATTGCCATCTTCTGCTTACTTTTCTTATTAAGTTCATGTTCTAAGGATGATAACCCCCTCGTTGATGTTAAAATGACAATTTTGGAGTCATCCAAATGGAAGTCAGTATCAGTCACCATGAGTAATATTAACATGCGAACTACAAGAGGAGTCAACTCTCTGCAAAACTTTGATCAGATTACTGCAGAGGCAGCCACCGGCGAAAGCGTAAGCTTCGGACAATATGAGCACTTTGATGTTGCGGACGAAATGACTGAAGTAGCACCTTATTTTATCACGATTAGTGCTACAGATAATAATGATGAGGTACAAGACGTATTTATTGAGCGTTCTACTGGAGAGACCATAACAGTACCGGGTAGTGGAGTGATAATAGCCAACAATGCAGTATATAATTTCGACTTCATCATCGACCCTGACAAAGCATTCGTGGCCTCTGATGACGGATTCAAACTGAGCTATGAAGGATTAGGTTTTGAAGTGAGTGAGACGCTTAAATAACTTATTAATACCTCAAATCTCCTACTGTATACATTAAGCTTTAGGTGTAGCTAAAGCTTGGGAGAACCTTCATTCAAATGATACGTTCTTTAAAGTAGAAGATTGGATTGCATGGGTAAAGAAATATACGATGTCATAGTTTGGGGTGCCACAGGGTTCACAGGTAAATGGGTGGCCAAGCATTTTTATGATCAATATCATGAGACTCCACTGAGGTGGGCGATGGCAGGAAGAAATATTAAGAAGCTGAAAGAGGTGGCCTCGTTCATCGGAGATACGACTTATGAAGTGCCGACGATTCTTGCGGATAGTGAAGACGAAGCATCGCTCATGAATATGGTGAATCAAACGAAAGTAGTTTTATCGACGGTGGGCCCTTATGCCTATTACGGATCTTTATTAGTGAAAGTGTGTGCGGAAACGGGAACACATTATTGTGATCTCACTGGGGAGGTGCCGTGGATGAGAAGGATGATTAGTGAACATCATGACATAGCTCAGAAGAGCGGGGCCAGAATCGTATTCAGTTGTGGCTTTGATTCTATACCATCTGACATAGGGGTTCATTTTTTGCAAGAGCAAGCTAAAGCCGCATTTAATGAGCCCCTCATTCAGGTAAAGTTCTATATGTTAGCTGCTAAAGGTGGAGCGAGTGGCGGCACAATACACAGTCTGCTGAATGTAATTGAAGAATCTAAAGATAGTCAGGAAGTGGCAGATCTCTTAGAAAACCCTTATGCCCTTAACCCAAATTACTTGACATTCGATGGGCCAGATATGCAGGATCAGTCAAAAGCGCGATATGAGTCACAAATTAAGAAATGGACGGCCCCTTTCATCATGGGCGCTATTAATACCAGGATAGTCCGACGTTCTAATGCCTTGCTTGACTTTAGCTACGGCAAGAATTTTAGCTATACAGAGACCCAGGTGACGGGTGCTGGCATTAAAGGTAGATTAGCGGCTGAGGTCATGGCAGGCGGATTTAAGCTGCTCTGGCTATTTGCAAGCAAAGAGGTGACTCTGTCTTTGCTTAAAAAGTACATATTACCATCTCAAGGTAAAGGCCCAGAAGTAGACCCTGACAATCCTGGTTTCTATAAAATTTTATTAATTGGACAGACAGCCTCAGGAGACCAGCTGAGCGCTATCGTGAGAGGCGATGCTGACCCTGGCTATGGATCGACGTCTAAAATGCTATCCGAGGCAGCGATCTGTCTGGCGGAATATGAAGAGCCACTACATGTGGCTGGCGGCTGCTGGACGCCTGCCAGCGCGATGGGTGCGACCCTACTTAAACGATTGAGATCTAATGCTGGATTGAGTTTTGATATTAAGTAGATACGCTCTGAACTAAATTTGTACTAAGATTTGGACGACGGCAAAGTTTCAAAATTTGTACGAAGTAAAGGATTCAGATAATCTTAATATAAGACGCAGCTCTTAACTAATACGGTTTCTCCCGATAGGCAGTGATTTACATGCCTTATCAAGCTCGAAGCATGGGATATATTTTGATGATGGCTATGATTGTGTACTCCACTATTATGCCTAAAACATTTACGTTCGTGCCAGACCAACTATGTGCTGCATGAGGTCTATAGACAAGAGCTAATGATGACTTTACTAAACTACCACTCTAACACTATCTTACCAAAGTGCTGACCTGTCTCTTGATATTGAAAGGCCTCAGCTAACTGATCAAAAGCGAATCTTTTATCAATGATTGGCTTAATTTCATTTGCATTAAGCGCATTGGTCATAGCCACTTGCATCATACGACTACCTACAGCTATACCTTCCATTTTGATAAATTTGAAAAATAATTTAGGAAAGGTGATTTGGCCTTTACGCCCATCGCCTAATATTCCGATGGCGATAATTTTACCTCCTATCTTAGCGGCTTCGATGGACTGACCCATCGTAGATCCGCCACCAACATCCAGGATCAGATCCACTCCACCACCAGCAGCTTTAAAGATGGTTTTTCCCCATCTTTCATCTTCTTTATAATTTACTACGGCCTCACATCCCATTGACATCAATCTATCTGCCTTCTCCGGAGAAGAGGTAGTAGCGTATACCTTAGCTCCTGCTGCTTTAGCCATTTGAAGTCCCAAGAGAGACATTCCGCCTGTCCCTTCGATGAGCACTGACTGACCAGGCATTAGCCCACCAGTATGCATCAGTCCATTCCATGCTGTCAATCCTGCACAAGGCAGCGTAGCAGCTTCAGCATAGCTGTAGCCTTTGGGCATAGGAGTGACTGCTGAGGCTGGGAGTACTGAACTTTCTACCATGTATCCGTCAATGGTCTCACCTGACACACCAGCAATTTTCTGAATTGTGGGTATACCCTCCATCCAATTAATGAAAAACATAGACATGACCTTATCACCTACTTTCCAATCTAAGACGCCACTTCCCACCTCTATTATTTCGCCCGCGCCGTCAGACATGGGTATTCTTCCATCTGGGACAGGTATTCCACCGATTGCCACTAAGTAGTCATGATAATTAAGAGAGGTGGCGTGCCATTTTACAACGACTTCTCCTGTGCCTGCGACTGGATCTGGACGATCTGTAATATGGATGTGGTCCAATCCGCCTGGACTCTTTATGTTGACTACTTTCATGATACTGGCTTTAATTTCTACTAAGATAAGATTTGTCAACTTCTGACCTTAGCATTTGGGATGCTTCTTAATGGTAGTCAATTTTAGTTATCTCTTCATTCGAATGATGACTAAATTAATAGATTTAGATCACACGGATCAATTATCTAAGACTCATAGTTGTGGCTATCATTCGGTAAGAGCCAAAAGTCTGTTAGTATGAATCATTAAATTAAAGTGACTCTGTAGGAGTACCTAAAATAAGCTATCTTGATGAGCGCACATCCAAAAATGAGTCACATGAAATATACATCCATCTACGGAATGCTATGTCTGGCGTTCTGCTTTTTACAATGCACATCAAATGCTGAAGATGAGACTAAGGGATCAGCGGAACACATTCGACAGATCACAGAAGCTATTGACGACCAAGCCATTATACAGGCAGACAACAATCAAGAAGACTGGCTTACTTATGGCGGTAACTATGCAGAAACTAGATACAGAACATTAGATCAAATCAATAAGACAAATCTCAATGAGCTTGGCTTAGCCTGGGCTGTTGATCTTGGCACAAAGCGGGGGATACAGGCGACACCACTCGTCGTAGATGGCATCATGTTTCTGACAGGCCCATGGAGTATCGTCTATGCGATAGATGTGAGGAGTGGAAAACGGCTTTGGACATTTGATCCAGAGTTGGAGGGCAATTCAGCTTTGGTAGCCTGCTGTGGTGTGATCAATAGAGGCTTGGCAATCTATAAGGGAGATTTATTTTTAGGTGTGTTAGATGGCAGACTGATGTCAATTGATGCCGCTACTGGTGAAAAAAACTGGGAGATAAATACAATCTATGATGAGACACGGACTTACTCCATCACGGGAGCTCCTCGAATAGCTGATGGTAAAGTCCTCATCGGCAATGGAGGTGCGGAATTTGATACAAGAGGTTACGTCACAGCATATGATACAAGTACGGGAGAGGAGGTATGGCGCTTTTTTACCGTACCTGGCAATCCAGCTGAACCATTCGAGCATCCCGACCTGGAAGAAGCGGCAAAGACCTGGACGGGCGAGTGGTGGAAGCAGGGTGGTGGTGGCACAGCCTGGGACGCAATAACGTATGATCCTGAGCTGAATCAAGTCTATATAGGTGTCGGCAATGGCACCCACTGGAATCGAAAGATAAGAAGTCCCGAGGGTGGAGATAACTTGTATCTATCCAGTATAGTAGCGGTGGATGCCAGCGATGGGTCATATAAATGGCACTATCAGACCACTCCCGGAGACACGTGGGACTATACGGCCACACAGCATATCGTGCAGGCTGACATAGAGATTGACGGGAAGATCCGTCAGGTGCTGATGCAAGCGCCGAAAAACGGATTTTTCTATGTGATAGATCGCACTAATGGCGAATATATCTCGGCGGAACCCTTCGTGTATATGAACTGGGCTACAGGTATAGACGATGCTGGTAGACCAATAGAGGCAGAAGGGGCTCGCTATGATGACGGCCGGATGCACTGGCTCACACCCGGTTCTCATGGGGGGCATAACTGGACTCCCATGTCTTACGATAAGGATAAGCAGATGATGTACATCCCGACGGCCAATCAATCTGGGCCTTATGCTGATATGCCTTTTGACTATGACGAGATGGGTGGAGCAGGTTCTGGATTAGGTGCTAATATCAGCATGGGCGCAAAGATTTACTACCCACCTGTCATTGATCCTAAAGCGCCTCTGCCGAGTACCTCATCAGGTGCTCTTATCGCATGGGATCCTATTCAGCAGAAGAAACTATGGAGTGTGGATCAGCTTTTTCACTATAACGGTGGAGTCGTCAGTACTAGTGCTGGATTAGTGATGCAAGGAGATGCCGAAGGCATGTTCTACATTAGAGATGCAGATACTGGCGAAGAACTCTGGAAGTATGACGTGCGTTCAGGCGTGATCGCAGCTCCCATTACCTACATGGTAGATGGTGAGCAATACATCACAATAGCTGTAGGGTGGGGTGGTAGCCAGGGAATGTCAGGCAACGTGGCTCCCAGGGTTCACCCTGGTACCGTCTATACATTCAAGTTAGGTGGAGAGGCAGCGGCCTTAGAGAAGTTACCTCCGGTAGAAAAACAATACGCCACGCTCGGCACCGATGCACCTCCTGTGAATATTGGTGAGGGTTTTAATCTCTATATGCAGTATTGCATGGGTTGTCACATGAATCCAGGTGCCGGTGGTGGCGCTATCCCTGACCTAACCATGTCCAGCCATAACATCTTTGATAATTATGAGCAGATAGTACTGGAAGGTATTTTAGAGACAGAGGGTATGCCTAATCTTGGAGAGTATATCTCGAAGGAGGAGCTAGCTGATATCAGGAGCTTTGTCCTTCATCACGCTCAACAGCTGGGGTCTGGCAAAAATCCAAATGATGTGATGGTCGAATTAGCTGGCATGCAATATTTAGCGGACCAGAATCCTCCGAAACGTAAAGATATTCGATAGGGATAATGGATTAGTGCTTCTTATGCTATCGACGCTTCTTAGTGGCATGATAGCGGGTTTGAAATATGCAAGTAGATTAGTAATTGTTCGAATGGCTTGTTGAACTGATTATCGTCGAATCTTGCAGTTATAGTAGCAGCTCTCTACACCAGTCAGTGCTTAGCCTCAGAATGCGCGCATCCACGTTACCATAGAAGTAGTGATCAGCTGCTCTATATCCAATAATAATTTATTTGCTCTAGAGATATATCGGAACTTAAAGAGCTCTATATCTTGTAAGTCCTGTCGCTCGGTGTGAGTGTAAGACAGCTGTTATTTCTTATTTATGATCAGACCTAATGATTAATTTTTCCACGATGCTATACACTATGCGTCACTTGGCCAAAGTTAATAATATGTGTACTTTAGACATACATTGAATTAATGTCTTTAAAGAAATTTGAAAGAATAAAGTTAATGCAGCTTCACTTCTTGTATTCCTTTTTTATCTGTGGTCTTTGGCTGTACACTTCGAATTTATCTACGCTGAGCTTGGATAGTAACACAGAAGTGCTCTCACAGAAAGAAGCGGCTGAGTCACTTTCTATTCTGACGCTGAATACGTGGGCACTACCAGTGAAGCTATCTGGACACGACCAGGTAAAACGGTTCGAGATGTTGCCTGATGAGCTACTTAGAATAGATGCGGATATAGTCTGTTTACAAGAGTGTTTTGCTCAAGACCTCAGGAAGAGTCTCTGTAGAAGTTTAGATAATAGATACGAGACTCTAAGTGATCATAAATGCTATCGTCGCTCCATGCTGCTCTTATTAATGGACTGTTATGGAGGTCTCATGACTTTTTCCAAATATCCAATCGTAGAAGAATTATTCTTTAAGTTTCCATTAGTGGGTAAATCAAGAATCGTAGAACGCATTGGCTCTAAAGGATTTTTAGTATCCACCATAGCTATTGATGGGAAATATATACACGTGGTCAACACTCATTTGTACGCTGGCACTGATCAAAAAGCTAAGAGCCATCGTGAGCGTCAGCTCCACTATATGAATCAAGTGATTGACAGTATACAGGGTGCCACTGGATATGACATCGTACTGACGGGAGATCTTAATATTAATCATAGTGCCATTAATGATTCTTACGACAATACAGCTGAAGCTAATATGTATCATAAGCTAATACGTGATGGTCATTATAATGATGCTGTCAGTAAGGTTTCGGAGAGTGATTACACCATGAATATTAGCCTGAATCCCTACGCGCATGGCGTAACAAAAAATTGTAAAATAGACTACTGTCTAATGAAGAAAGCAGACATAACCGCCAGCCCTTATCTGATGAGTTCGGAAGTTGTCTTCGATCGCCCAGATCATATTGTGTCTGATCATTTTGGCCTACTTTCTATAGTCTATGGGATCCATACTCAAGAAGTCTTTGGCTCTGCATCAGATTCTGAGGGAAGGGAGTCTATGCCCTATCCAGTAGATATCGCGAATGAGTAGTAACGCACTGTACTTCGAGCACAAGTGACGCTATCATAGTAGCTTAACTCATAAGAAGTTATTATCTCAATCGCTTGAATAGTAATTTCAATATTCCTTAAATTTTGCTAATGGATATTCCTAAAGAATACTATCTTAACTCTCATTAATGAAACTATAATTAATTGAAGCGTCTGTGACGTGGATAATTACGACACCGAAAGTTAATGAGCCACTGTGCTTATCTACTAATAGTCATTAGCTCCAAAGTAATAACATATGAAAAGTATCAAAGGACCGGCTATATTCTTAGCTCAGTTCATGGGAGATGAAGCTCCGTTCGATTCACTTGATAATATATGCAAGTGGCTAGCTGGCTTAGGTTACAAAGGCGTACAGATACCATCATGGGATGCCAGATGTATTGATCTGAAAAAAGCAGCTGAGAGTAAAACCTATTGTGATGAGGTGAAAGGTATAGTCTCATCTCATGGTATGGAGATCACGGAGCTGTCGACTCATCTTCAAGGTCAGCTCGTGGCAGTTGCTCCCGCATATAACGAGATGTTTGATGCATTTGCTCCAGCGGAAGTCCATGGTAAGCCAAAGGAGCGCACTGAGTGGGCTAAGCAACAGCTGAGATACGCAGCTCAAGCTAGTGCTCATCTGGGACTCACGGCTCATGCCACATTTTCAGGAGCACTGATCTGGCAAACGATGTACCCATGGCCACAGCGGCCTGACGGTTTGGTGGATGCGGCGTTCACCGAGTTAGCTCATCGCTGGAAGCCGCTCTTAAATACCTTTGATGAGCATGGGGTGGATGTCTGCTATGAGATTCATCCTGGTGAAGACCTGCATGATGGTGTCACCTTCGAGATGTTTCTGGACAAAGTAGATGGTCATATCAGAGCTAATATGCTATATGACCCGAGTCACTATGTATTGCAGGCTTTGGATTACCTTCAGAATATAGATATTTATCATGAGCGCATCAAGATGTTTCATGTCAAAGATGCAGAGTTTAATCCTACTGGAAGAGTCGGAGTGTATGGAGGCTATCAGGGCTGGGCTGGAAGAGCAGGGCGCTTTAGGAGCTTGGGTGATGGTCAGGTTGATTTTAAGTCAATTTTTAGCAAGTTGACGCAGCACGGTTATGACGGCTGGGCTGTCTTAGAATGGGAATGTTGCATCAAGTCTCCTGAGCAGGGTGCTAAAGAAGGAGCACCATTCATTAAGGATCATATTATCGATGTGACAACTAAGACCTTTGATGATTTTGCGGCGGGCGACGTTGATACTGACTTATTCAAACGCATCATGGGGCTCAGCTGATATTAAAATTATTCGATAGAGTTATCATCATGATCAGACTGTTGTTCAGCTATTTCCATTGAAAATATCGATTAATAGCGAGTGCTTAGATGGAAGCTATTGGCTCGCCTTCAGCAGATATGAACGATGAATATTCTATGAATTTGCCGCGGTAGAGTAATAAATAATAAAACCTGATATGATGAAGATGATTGAAGGAAAAAATATCTATTAATAAATTATAATGTATGCAAATAATCGAGACATCTAAAGAGTACGACGTAGTCATCGTAGGGTCGGGTGCAGGAGGAGGAATGACTGCTAAAGTACTTTCTGATGCAGGACTAAAGGTAGCTGTTATGGAGGCTGGTCCATTCTTTGATCCCAAAGATCCAGATACCATGACTCAGCTAAAGTGGCCGTGGGATTCTCCTCGAAGAGGTGCCTCTACGGATAGTCGGCACTTTGGGGATTTTGATATGGCTTATGGTGGTTGGAGCTTAGATGGAGAACCCTATACCCAGAATGGAGACACTGACTTTCAATGGTTTAGATCCCGAATGCTGGGAGGGAGAACTAATCATTGGGGGAGGATATCTCTGAGGTTCGGCCCGAATGACTTCAAACATAAAAGCATAGATGGTCTCGGAGACGACTGGCCTATTGGCTATGATGATGTGAAGCCATATTATGATAAGCTGGATAAACTGATCGGAGTCTTCGGTAGTAAGGAAGGTCTCCCTAATGACCCAGATGGTTTTTTCTTGCCAGCACCCAAGCCAAGACTCCATGAACTGTATTACATCAAGGCTGCTCGAAAATTGGGCATCACTGTGATACCTTCGAGACTGTCCATACTTACTAAACGACTCAATAATGAAAGGGGTGTCTGTTTTTTCTGTAGTCAGTGCAGCAGATCGTGTAATGCTTATGCTGACTTCTCAGCTGGGTCCTGCCTTATCTTTCCAGCTCAAAAGTCTAATGGGCAGGTAGATCTATACTGCGACAGCATGGTCAAGAATGTAGTGATGAAAGATGGCAAAGCGACAGGTGTCTCCTATGTCAATACCGAGGACGGGCAGGACTATCAAATCAATGCGAAGGTAGTCGTACTGGCAGCATCAGCCTGCAGCTCTGCAAGAATTTTACTAAATTCTAAGGCGCCAGGACACAGTAATGGTATAGGGAATAGCAGCGGAGTCGTCGGCAAATATCTGCATGATTCTACGGGATCTTCCAGAGGTGGATTTATACCTTCACTTATGGATAGAGAGATGTACAATGAGGATGGAGTAGGTGGTATGCATGTCTATTCACCATGGTGGTTGGACAATAGTAAGTTAGACTTTAAGCGTGGCTATCACATTGAAGTGTGGGGCGGCGTAGGTATGCCTGGCTACGGATTTGGTATGGGCTTGGATGGGTTTAATGAGTTTATGGGTCTTCCTAAGGGAGGCTATGGGGACAAACTCAGAAAAGATGTCAAGCGGTATTATGGAGCGACAATTGGATTTGGTGGTAGAGGAGAGTGCATCGCAAGGGAAGATAATTACTGTGAGTTAGATCCAGATGTGGTGGATAAATATGGAGTTCCCGTGCTGCGGTTTCAATATTCATTCTCTGATCATGAAAAACTGCAAGCTAAGCATATGCAGCAGACATTCGAGGAGTTGATCGATGCGATGGGTGGTAAGGTATTTGGAGATACCCCGACGGAAGAACAAAACTATGGATTGAATAAGGGCGGAGAAATTATACATGAAGTGGGCACGACCCGAATGGGAGATGACCCTAAGACCTCAGTCTGTAATAAGTATCAACAGCTGCATGATGTCGACAATGTGTATATCGCTGACGCTGGACCATTCGTCTCACAGGCAGATAAGAACTGTACATGGACCATAATGGCGCTCGCTTGGAGGGCATCGGATCATATTGTCGAACAGTTAAATAAAAGAAATATCTAATCATGGATCGAAGAGATACACTTAAAACAATGATCATGGGCGCAGTAGCCGGCGGAGCTGGAGCTACCATGATTTCAGGCTGTGAGTCAGACCCAGTCATCGAGCAGGCGATAGAGATAGGTCTTGGCAGAACCCCATATGAGCGGAGACGAGATGAGAAGCTAATCGAAGAAGAATTCTTAAACGACAATCAGATGAGCTTACTCACAGTTCTCTGTGATATTATCCTGCCAGCTAGCGATACTGCGGGCTCTGCCTCAGATGCAGAAGTTCCAGCATTCATTGATTTTATTTCGAAGGATATCAGTAGCCTTAAGGTGCCTATGCTGGGCGGACTGGCTTGGATGAATAATGAATCTTTAAAACGCTATGCTAAGCCATTCATCGAGTGCAGTACATCAGAGCAGATGAAAATTGTTGATGATATTGCCTTCCCAGATAAAGTATCGGATGAAATGAAACAAGGTGCAGCATTTTTTGATCGACTGAGAGGACTCACCTTGACAGGTTATTATACCAGTCAGATAGGTATTAAGGATCTGGGCTATGTAGGCAATCGCCCGAATGCCTGGGATGGTGTACCCCAAGAAGTGCTGGACAAACACGGGATGTCATATGATCCGGAGTGGCTGGCAAAGTGCGTCGATCAATCTAAGCGAGAAGTGATTGCTGAGTGGGATGACCAAGGGAATCTAATTACTTAATTTTGGCCGCTGTCCGCCTTGTAACTTAAACTTAGCATTTCCGTGTGGCCTAACCGCTGCACTTCATATCAGCTTAGGCTAAATATATGTAATAAAGTGGTGAGCACATGGTCGCCACCGACCAGGTGCTCTCATGTCAAATATCTATGCTAAGCAATTACTACTTCCATTAGTGGTATAATGGTTTTAAAGTAGTGGTTTAGTGGTATTATAGCACTTGTATAAATATCAATTGTCAACCTAACTATAACTGCAATAGCTCTTTAGAGATCTACTTTATTATCCTTTAACTATATACCATGAGATATCTGTTTTACGTTGAATCAGTGTCCCTTCACATTCATATCTTGTAATCTTCTGCATTTAAATAGCAATTTATTATGTCGAATATCATACATACTAGAAGGTCCTTCCTGTTAACGACGACGATCGGCGCGAGCTCCTTGCCTATAAATTCTATGTCGAATGTGCAGACCGCTATTGATCAAACTGTTGATAATCTTAATGAGATCGGACCTAAAGCAGGGTTCACACCTCAAGTAGGTACTCTGGTGTCTATGATGGACTGGATGCGTACAACTGTACTGAGTTCTGTGCAAGGCTTATCTATAAATGATCTGGACTATATACATGATGAAGATTCTAACTCCATAGGTGCTATGCTGCTGCATTTAGCCGCCACAGAAAAATATTATCAGCTGAATACTTTCCATGCGATGCCGTGGGGTAGTTGGGATGATGACATCAAGGCAGAATGGGATACTCCAATGAATTTAGGTGAGAGAGGTAGGCAGCTGATCAAAGGAAATTCGTTAGATTATTACTTGGATCGTTTAGAATCTGTTAGACAGGCATCTCGCACGAAATTGGCACAGCTTGACGATGAATGGATACTCTACACTGATGAATCTTGGGGATGGGGACCGACTAATAATTATTGCAAATGGTTTCACGTAGTTGAGCATGAGTCCAATCATAATGGACAAATCAAGTATATAAAGAGTCGGATACAGTAGACTAACATACCCTGTTCAATATAGAGACTTCCTGTTTTTACTTTTTTAATTCACAATTTATTATAGGTCTTTAGGAGATGTAAGGACTCATCTCTATTCCTATTATTCCTGTTTTTTGTTATCCACCTGAGTTTAATCATGTCTCTTTCGTTTTAAAGTCCCTGTTTAAAACCTTTCTGCAATTGGGTTCTAAATGATCTTGGAGCATCAGGAGCTCAAAGAACCAATGATGCATAGAATCAAATCATCTAAGAATTATATTATTTACTCTGATCCGTGATATTTAGCTCACGAAGTATAGCACCGTAAGTTTATTTAGCTATGAATACTAAAAATGTGGTCGTCCCTAAAGAGACTGTGACAATGGAAGCAAATTCATCAAATAGCCAACTGCTTTCAAGAAGCATATTTTTTTGCATTCTAAAATAATGTTCCTGTTCTAAGTAGGGTAGAGAAAATTAGGACAGATATACTCAATTTGATACACATAGATCAGTTTTTAATCGAATAAAGTCAGATTTTCTGGACTAGCGATTGTGAATCATAAATACGAATTTAGAAAATAAAACAGCATAACAGCCACTCCCATAGCTGGATGCTAATGAACTGAAGTCGCTCAAAAAGGAACGATTTAATATTGTAAGGAGTTATTCTTAGTCAGTGCCCTAAGGCAAAGACCAGAAATGTTATTTTAATACTCAACTTCACAAAAAACTCAAATGGTTAGATACATCATAATTACCTTCTTTATTTTATTAGGAGGAGTCTTAGCATTCGGTGCCTATAAGCAATTAAATAAAACAACGGCAGACAGTATATTGGACTTCATGGTGGAGAACCCCAACAAGTTTGCGCTCAAATTGATCTTTGATGATGAGCTGATTGCTGAGGTCGCTGCTGATAGAATGATGCCATTAGCCAGTACAGTGAAGATTATTATAGCAATAGAATACGCGGAGCAAGTTGCCGCTGGAGAGGTGAAAGCTGATGAAAAGGTGATGATCTCGGATTTGGATAAATTCTGTGTTGCAAACACCGATGGGGGAGCCCACATGGCATGGTTTAAAGAGGTGGATGATCAGATCAAAGATGAGGCCATCACTATCCAAGAGGTCGCTAAGGGTATGATCAAGTATAGCTCCAATGCCAATACAGAGTGGCTCATTCATCGTTTAGGAATAGATAAGATAAATACACGTCTGAAATTATTGGGCATACAGGATCATTCAGATATCAGCTACATAGTCTCAGCGCTATTTGTAGGCAAAGAAAAATTTCCCAAGCTAAAGGGGAATGAATTAGCCGTGGCCATAGCAGAGATGGATGAATTGGAATATGCGAGAACGCTCAAGTCAATACATGACAAGCTAATTAATGATACTGATTATAAGCTGGAGATAGGCGACTTAGGTATGGAAGTGCAGCGGGTATGGTCTGACCGCTTGCCAGCCTCGACTGTAGCTGAATACGCTGGATTAATGTCTAAATTTAACTCTCGCGCTTACTTTGCAGGCAGCGTCCAAGCCACATTAGATGATATTATGCAGTGGATATTTGACTATCCTGGCAATCGGGAAGTATATAAATACTTTGGTATGAAGGGTGGCTCTACTGCTTTCGTTCTTACCCAAGCTATGTACGTCACCGATCTGTCTGGACACAAGACAGAATTAGCTTATTTTTTCGATGATTTAAATTTTGTAGAGAATATGAAGTTGCAGTCGGGCTTGAATGATTTCCACATTCAGGTGATTAATAATCCGGAATTTAGGAATAAACTCAAGACTGTTCTTTCTACATCTAAATAGCATTGCCAGGTATTACTGAACCATAATACAAAAAACAAAATCAGGAATAATTAACTTCGTATTATGAGGACTCACATCAAAGATCGATCTTCCATATTAGCAAAGTTGGGCATTAAGGAGCTGAATGACATGCAGCAGGAATCTGGTGAAACGATCGCCTCTAAAAAGGATGTTATTCTTCTATCACCTACAGGTACAGGTAAGACGCTCGCTTTTTTACTTCCTATCATTGAGTCATTGGACGCTGACTCTACCTCTGTGCAGGTGCTCATCGTAGCGCCTTCCCGGGAGCTGGCGATTCAAATTGAGTCTGTGGCTCGAGAGATGGGCTCAGGCTATAAGACTAACGTCGTTTACGGAGGTAGAGCGATAGCTAAAGATAAGATAGACCTGCAACATAATCCTGCCATACTCATCGGGACCCCTGGTAGACTGGCGGACCATATTAGGCGAGAGAGCTTTTCTATCGATCAGATTAAGACAGTGGTATTAGATGAATTTGACAAATCTTTAGAGATCGGATTTGAGGAGGATATGCGAGAGATCAGTGAGGAGCTTACTAGTGTGAGTCAATATATACTAACGTCAGCCACAGCAGCCATTAGTCTGCCATCCTTCGTCCCACTGCGGGACCCATCTGAGCTCAACTATCTGCAAGACCCTAATCAGGGCTTAAAAATAAAAAAGATCATATCCCCCGAAAAGGATAAGCTGAGTACCCTGTTGGATCTTGTCAGGCATATAGGAGATCAACATATGATCATCTTCTGCAATTTCAAAGATAGCATTGAGAGAGTTAGTGGCTATTTAGAGGATCACGGTATCAGGCATGGCTGCTTTTACGGAGGAATGGAACAAAAAGATAGAGAGCGCATTTTGATCAAATTTAGAAATAGCACCATTAAGATATTGTTGGCTACTGATCTGGCAGCCAGAGGATTGGATGTAGCTGAGATACAGGCCATTATCCACTATCACATGCCACTGCGAGAACAGGAGTTCATCCACCGAAATGGAAGAACTGCTAGGATGAATAAAGACGGTGCTGCCTATGTGATTATGTGGAAAGATGACGAGATACCTCATTTTCTTGAAGAATGCAAAACGGAAGAATTAGTCCATGCTGACCAAGATTTCGTCAACCCAACCATGACGACCCTATTCATATCGGGAGGACGTCGAGACAAAATTTCTAAAGGGGATATAGTAGGCATGATGCTAAAAAAGACCTCGCTTGAAAAAGATGAATTAGGACTCATAGAGCTAAAGCCTGAGTGCGCTTTCGTTGCGGTGACTAAGAGTAAAGCCAAGCATGTGATCGCCACTCTGAATAATACCTCAGTTAAAAAAAGAAAGATCAGAGTCTATCAAGTATAATGTATTGGATATAGTCGGGGGCGTTTTGTTCGTCATTGACGGTAAAGAGAAAGTGAAGAAGCCATGGGAAACACCCATATTACTTGACGATGTGCTGGCTAAGACCGACTATCCAAATATATGGATTATTGAAAATTTTGACTCATAAGCCTGATAGACATCTTGTTTATCCTAAGAACATCAATTATTAAAAAATCTTGCCTTACTTGTATCTCGTATCTCAGACGTTTGATTTTTATCCGCACTCTTATCTAACTTCAATCCGTAATCTGCGAAGTCCCACTCAATAATAACTTCTTACGCTTTCTGCACCAATACTGAAATAGATACCTCATCATTCAGTTCGATCATTTCGCCAGTATCCGCCATGCCGAGCTTTAGACTATCAGCTAAAACCTCTTCGCAAATATAATCAGAGAATAGATTGACGGCTGATTTTATTTCATCGTGATTTTGGACTTCTATATGAATTCGATCGGTGATGTTGAAGTTTTTATTTTTCCTGATGTTCTGGATACGATTTACCAATTCTCGCGCCATGCCTTCAGCTCGAAGCTCATCCGTCAGGGTGATGTCTAAAGCTACTGTGATATCTCTATCCGTAGCTACTTGCCAGCCTGGTATATCTTCGGAAGTTATTTCCACATCTTCCAAGCTTATGGATATTGGCTCACCAGCTACATCGAAAGTAAATTCATTAGTCTTTTCAATGGTGGCAATATCATCTTGATTCATCTGACTGATGACGCCGGCGGCAGACTTCATTTTCTTACCAAGTTTTTTTCCAAGCGTTTTAAAGTTTGCTTTCACTTTTTTCTTGATGATTCCAGAGGCGTCATCTACATAGTCGATCTCCTTGACATTGACTTCGGAGAGAATCAGGTCCTCTACAGCCTTCACCTGCGATTTGAATGTGTCATCTAATACGGGAAGTAATATTTTCTGTAAAGGTTGCCGAACTCTAAGTCGATCTTTTTTTCTAAGTGATAGTACCAATGAGGAAATGCGCTGGGCATAATCCATGCGCTCTTCTAAGCTATTATCAATGTGACTTGCTTCTCCATCTAGGATGTGGCTCAGGTGTACGCTGATGTGCTCTTCTCTTCCAGTGACTTGATTTAGGTTCTGGTACATCCAGTCCGAAAAGAATGGAGCGACAGGGGCCATCAGTTTCATGATGGTGTTCAGGCAATCGTATAGAGTCTGATAAGCCGCTATTTTATCAGTCGTGTACTCACCCTTCCAGAATCTGCGACGACACTGACGGACATACCAGTTACTCAGGTGTTGATCAACGAATAGCATAATCTTTCGGCATGCATTAGTCGGCTCATAGTCAGCGTAAGATGCTCGGACCTCAGTCCTCAATGAGTGCAACAGCGATATGATCCAACGGTCTATTTCCTGCCTGTCGGTCAGTGGGATAGGGGCTTCACTGTAGCTGAACTGATCAATATTAGCGTAGAGCGAAAAGAAGGAATATGTATTATAAAGCGTTCCGAAGAATTTTCGCTTTACCTCTTCGACACCAGCTATATTGAATTTGAGATTGTCCCAAGGCTGCGCATTAGAGATCATGTACCAGCGGATGGTATCAGCCCCATGCTCTGCTATAGCGCCGAAAGGCTCCACAGTATTGCCCAGCCGCTTTGACATCTTGACACCGTTCTTATCTAAAACAAGCCCTGTAGAGACGACATTGCGGTACGCTACCGAATCCATCACGAGTGCAGAGATGGCATGTAGGCTGTAGAACCAGCCCCGTGTCTGATCCACTCCCTCGGAAATAAAGTCAGCAGGGTAGAAACTGCCACTTTCTACCATAGATCTAGTGCTCTCGTCAAATGGATAGTGGAGCTGAGCGAAGGGCATCGCACCTGAATCAAACCAGACATCAATTAAGTCCAGCTCTCGCCTAAGTTCAGCGCCTGTATCAGAGACTAAGATTACATCATCTATATAAGGTCTATGTGGGTCTTCAGGCAGTGTCTGACTTAAACCTAATTTCACGTTGGCTTTTTCAATTTCTGCTGTCAGCTGAGCGTATGATCCAATGCATATCTCTTCTTCCCCATTAGCGCTGCGCCAGATTGGTAGAGGTACTCCCCAATATCTAGACCTCGATAGGTTCCAATCTTGCAGGTTTTCCAGCCAGTTGCCGAATCGGCCCTCACCCGTATGCTTGGGCTTCCAGTTGATGGTATTATTGAGTTCCACCATCCGCTGCTTGTACGCTGAGGTCTTAATGAACCAACTGTCAAGAGGATAGTATAGTATGGGCTTGTCAGTCCGCCAGCAGTGTGGGTAGTTATGCTCGTATTTTTCTACTTTAAATGCCTTATTATCTTCTTTCAGCTTGATAGCAATCTTTACGTCAGTGGACTGAAACCCTTGAGCATTTTGTTCTTCAACAGAGTAGTATTCTGCTTTTACGTAGTAGCCTGGAAAGTCGGTGACTTCATCTACGAATTTTCCTTGGAGGTCTACCAATGGCCTTTGCTCTTTACCTCTTCTGACTAATATAGAGGGTACGTTATGTTGCTTACACACCCTGAAGTCATCCGCTCCGAAGATGGAGGCGGTATGGACGATACCCGTTCCATCAGCAGTAGATACGAAGTCACCCGGTATCACGCGAAAGGCATCTCCCTCTTCGGGCTGTACATATGGCATCAGTTGTTCATAATGTATACCTATCAGATCCGAGCCCTTGCAGGTATTTATGAGCTTGAATGGGATTAATTTTCCAGCAGGATCAAAATCATTCATAGCCATATCTGCGGCTTTCGCGTTGAAATGCTTACTGACTAGATCAGAGGCTATTACGACGGTGATCGGCTGTTTTGTATAAGCGTTAAATGTCTGTACTAAAGAATATTCGATTTTTTTACCAATAGCCAGTGCACAATTGGATGGTAGCGTCCAGGGTGTGGTGGTCCAAGCGACGAAGTAGACATCATTCGAATGGCCTTCATACAAAAAGGCAGAGCTATCATCTTTGACGACTTTAAACTGAGCCGTGATTGAGGTATCCTTAATCTCTTTATATGCACCTGGCATATTGAGTTCATGAGAGCTTAGCCCTGTACCAGCTGCAGGCGAGTAGGGCTGTACGGTGTAGCCCTTATAGATGAGACCTTTATCATATATTTGCTTCAGCAACCACCAGACTGACTCTATATAGTTGTTCGTGAATGTCACATAGGGATTGTCAAGATCTACCCAATAACCCATTTTCTTAGTGAGATCATCCCACATGTCTTTATAGCGGAGGACTGTCTCGCGACATTTCTGGTTATACTCCTCTATCGTGATGCTCTTGCCGATGTCTTCTTTGGTAATACCGAGCTCTTTTTCTACACTTAGTTCTATCGGTAATCCATGCGTATCCCAACCTCCCTTTCGCTCCACTCTCTCACCCTGCATGGTGTGGAATCGACAAAAAATGTCTTTAATCGTACGCGCCATCACATGATGGATGCCAGGCTTTCCATTAGCTGATGGTGGACCTTCATAAAATACGTAGGGCTTATCTTCTGGACGCTCACTGATACTCTTGTCAAATATATTTTCGGTTTCCCAGTATTTCAGGATTTCTCTATCTATATCAGGAAGATTTAAGCCTTTGTATTCGCGGTACTTTGCCATAGTCAATATTGAGGCGCAAAAATAGAGTAATTTTTTCTTTTAGAGGACCTCCTTCCAATGACGCATTGCGCGATAATTGTATGAATTCATAGGCTTAATGTACAGATCGCTAAATTACAATCGCAAGGATAAGCATTCAGCTGAAGGTAGGTTTACTCACCTAAGAATTGAGCCACATTTAATTCAAACTCAGTAGTAAATTGAATCATTGGTGACTTGATATGAGAGGCTAAATAGTGCTGCTCTGTCTGGCCTTCTGTGGGGATGAGTAGTGATCGGATACCTACTGCATCGACATCCATGATGGTACTATAGCCTGCTCGGGATATGAGGCATCTACTTTCGTGAAGGATGGACTCAATTGCTTGATGATCAAGTATAGTCTCTATCTTGATGTGGGGATGCTCACACTGGAGAGCTGACTTGGTGCCTCTGACCAATATGAACTTGCCTGTAAGCTGAGCAAGTTGATGGATGATTTTAGTTTCTAACCGTGTTCTGCTGGGCTCGGGACCTGACAGAACCACGGCAGCTCTGTATTTCTTACCATGTTTGCGATTAGTAGCTTGTAAGCGCGAGAGTGGTCCTATGTAGCGTATAGGTTTCTTGATTTGACAATTTGTACTTAATATGCCTGACCGTCTCTGATTTAAATCATCTGGGACCCATACCTCATTGAATGCGTTGACCAAACGCGCATTTAGCTGGGAGGCTATCTTACTAGGACGAGTACTATTAGCCATGATCGAGAGCTGGTGGCCGAGAAATATCGAGTGACTCCTATGGCTGCGACATGCATAGCGATGATCTGAGATGATAATATCATAAGGCTGCTGAGCCTGAATGCTGTTTATAATGGAGCGATCTTTTCTGAAATGAGCATATAGATGAGGCAATTGAAGTAGCATGTTAAGGCCCATGGACGAGTTCCGATAATGGATGTTCAGCTCAGCAAGACCGATGCGATTTATATAAGGGATTTCACATTTTAATAGATCCATCGCTGGTCCATCAGAGCCGATGTCTATATAATTCCCCTGTTCAGCTAGCTGCTTGATTAGTGGAATACTTCTACTGGCATGACCGAGTCCCCAATTCAAGATGGCGTAAAATATTGTTTTGCCTCTGATGTCCTTAGGCAGCATAACACTAAGTATTAAAAGCGAATCGAAAAAAGCTTCGTCAGAATTTCTCTAAGAGAAGATTTGTAAATGAATTTCGACAAATAGCATATTTTTCCTCTATAGCATAGCAGCACTTGCAGGCTGATTTTATTGCGTTCAAAAGAGAGGATCAATAGACCAAAATTTCTTCTTGGTATAGACTGACTGATCTATAAACGAATGCAGACGGATAAGTTCTTGATATTACTCTTTCTTAAGAGCATAAGTCAAAGTAGGGACTAAATCTATATAAACCATTAATAAGTAACTCGGCAAACCTATATATTATTCATCAACTGGCGCTAAAATCTGATTCACTCGAATCTCGTCTTCATTTTGATCGTAGAATTTATATTGCGCAAGGGCAAAGTCATCATTTTTATAGATCTTGATCCATTTCATATATTTTTTGAACCAAGACATCTGTTTGCTACTTAAGGTACCATTAGTCAGAAAAGAATGGAGATACGGGTGTACATGGATCTTAATTTTTGATTTTGGACGAGACTGAATGATTTGAGCAAGGTCTCTCTCTATTTCGTCTTCCACTAAGATGGCTGCATTCACATTACCAGTTCCATTGCACGTGTGACATTTTTCTGAGGTATCTATATTGATTTCAGGGCGGACTCGCTGCCTCGTGATTTGCATCAGACCGAATTTGCTGAGCGGGAGTATGGTGTGTTGAGCCCTGTCATTGCGCATAGCCTCTCTCATAGCTTTCAGTAGCCTGGTCCTATTCTCACCAGAACGCATGTCTATGTAATCTATGATGATCAGCCCGCCTATATCTCTGAGCCGAAGTTGTCTAGCTATTTCGTGTGCTGCTTCAAGATTAACATTCAGCGCGGAGTTTTCTTGATTGGTCCGTTTCATTTTTGGACCACTATTCACATCGATGACGTGCATTGCCTCCGTATGCTCTATGACTAAATACGCCCCAGATCCCATAGTAGAAGTCTTACCGAAGCTTGATTTAATCTGTCTGGTTACTCCATAGTGATCAAATATGGGTTTTTTACCTTTATACTGCGTCACGATCTTAGTCTGATCTGGAGAGATAGTACTTAGATAGTTCTTTACATTATTATATATGACAGGCTCATTCACCACGATCTTGTTGAAGGAATTGTTTAGAATGTCTCGAAGTAGGCCATAGGTTTTATCCACTTCTTCCATCAGCTTCCGTGGTTCAGGGCCTTTAGTCAGCTCCTGATACATCTCCTCCCACTTAGTGATCAGACCTCTCATCTCTTCATATAGCTCAGCTACCTTTTGACCTTCTGCCGCAGTCCTGAGGATTAGACCAAAGTTTTTGGGCTTGATACTTTCAGCTAACGTCTTAAGTCTTTTTCTTTCGTCAGCAGAAGCTATCTTTTTGGAGATGGCAATGCCATTATTGAATGGTGTCATCACCATGTATCTACCAGGAATAGTGATCTCGCAAGTGAGCCTTGGACCTTTCGTTGAGATGGGTTCCTTCAAGACTTGCACTAAAACTCGATAGTTTTTCTGAAATACGTTCTGGATCTTACCATTCTTAGGGTTATCTGGCTCTAAATCGAACGTATCGAGCATCGGGCTGGTGATACTCCCGTATACCGTACCTTTGGTCAGTTTCAGAAGAGAATTGATCTGCGGACCGAGGTCAGTATAGTGAAGAAAGGCATCCTTTCGGACACCGATATTCATAAATGCGGCATTTAAGCCAGGCATTAGTTTTTTGATCGAACCTAGGAAAATATCTCCGACAGCGATTTCGCTGTTGGTTTTTTCGCTGTGTATTTCAACCAATTTTTTGTTCTCTATCAATGCGATCTCCACTTTTGAGTCCTGGGCATTGATAACTAAATCATTATTAGTCATTATGTATGGTATATGATGATGGGACACATCGCGTCCGCTTCAATCATATGCTTGCAGGTATTATAGCAAAGTTACTGCCTCTAGGTGGAGAGTGCAGTAACCCGGTATAATATTAAATTGTAGAAAGGTTTATGCTTGGTAGAGTGACCTTTCAGAAGATGAATAGAAATTTAACCTACTTCTTCTTTTTGTGTCTGTTCTTGCGCAATCTCTTTTTTCTCTTGTGAGTCGCGATCTTATGTCTTTTTCTCTTTTTACCGCAAGGCATATGTATAATTTTTAAATATTTTACTCGATGCAGCGACTTTGATAGTCTGCCGCTTTCGAAAAGTCCTGCAAAGATTGATATACTTTAGCTATCATGCAAATCGCAGGCTGATTATCTGGCTTAATAGTCAAAACTTGACTGAGTCTTTTTAACGCATTATCCCACTGATTAGTTCTAATGGATAATCTGGCTAGCTGATTGAGCACCTTTATCTCCTCTGGATTAGCCTCATTCATCTCCCTCAGCATCAGGATGCCTTGCATCGGATTATTTTTTGGTGGCGCCTCAGTGTAGAGCACGGAGAGATTGATTCTATGATCTATATTGTCTGGTTCGATAGAGATAGCATTCTCAAATGCTTCTTTAGCATGTTTATTACAGTAGGATCTTACCTTGTCTTCTACTTGCTTAGTCACACATATGGTGAATGTTGTCCCTGCTATTGACCATGAGTCAGCATCATTACGCTCCTTGGCGATCTCCTCTGCATAGTGAGCTGATATTTCCGGATAGCCCAAAGCGTACCATTCTCTGGCTAAATTCTCTAAATTGACAAATGTCGCAGAATCAGTCTGCGCTCTTTGTAGATTTTGTTCTTTTAGCCCAATAATGCTATTATCACGCTTACTTAGTTTGTCTTTGGCTTCAGATAGAATGACTCGAATATCTGTACTTTCGAAGCTCAGTGCTCTATTTTCTTCGAGCTTGGCTTGCTTACTTGGCTTAGTATCAAAACCGAAATAGAGGATGCTAAACAGAGCTACGAATGATAATATGTAAATGACTAGACTACGATTCACACGGGAGTTACGATTCTTTTTCGCTTAAATCTTCAGGTAGCATTTTGACATTCTTTTTTACCTCTTCAACGAATATTTTAGCAGGTTTGAAAGAGGGGATAAAATGCTCGGGTATTTCTATAGCTACATTCTTCTTGATGTGTCTTCCGATCTTCTTTGCCCTCTTCTTGATAACGAAAGATCCGAATCCTCTGATATAGACATTTTCACCTTCTCCAAGAGAGGATTTTACTTCTTTGAAGAATGTTTCTAAAGCAACTAATACATCTACTTTAGGAACACCAGTTTTCTCAGATATTGTGGCAACTAAATCAGCTTTTCGCATCTCTTACTATTTGATTTTTAATCAGTTATGAACATCACCCGCTCTTACTTGCGGGTCGCTAAGATCGTAATTTTATGAATTTTAACTAACATTTCATGTTTTTTTTACTTCATTGATAGACAAGTGGTTATGAAGATTCAAGATTTTTCGTTCTTTTACTCAAATTTTGTAGCAAACTGAGCTGTTGAGCTACCCATGATTTAAAATTTTCAAGTGTATGATACTATCGATGACCGGATTTGGTCAGGCTTCTGGGTCTTATAATAATCGGCAAATTACTGTCGAAATTAAATCTCTAAATGGCAAAAGTGCTGACATCAGGCTGAAGCTGCCTACCTATTACAAAGAGAAAGATCTACTCGTGAGAAAGAAGATTATGGATCAGCTTCTCAGAGGCAAGGTAGACGCCACAGTAACAGTGATGAGTGATACAGAGGATCTAGAATATGCTCTCAATACTAATCTGCTCACGAAATACTCCAATGAAATCATGAGCCTTAATGAGACGATGGGATTATCACATGGAGATATCATGCAGACAGTCATACGGATTCCTAATATCATCAAGCCAATCGATGAAAAGCTATCTGATGAAGAATGGCAATTCGCAGACAAGCTGATAGATAAAGCGTTAGAGCAGATCATTACTTTTAAGAAGGTGGAAGGAGAGTCTCTAGCCGACGATCTCAGAGATAACGTGAATGCTATACTGGATAATCTAAACCAAGTGCCGCAACATGAAGACGCTAGATTGAATAAACTTAAGGAGAGGATGCAAAAGAACCTTAATGAATATTTAGGTAAAGACAATGTGGATCAAAACAGATACGAACAGGAGGTCCTGCACTATATGGAGCGACTCGATATTAATGAAGAAAAGGTTAGATTAGAACAGCACTGCAAATATTTTATAGAGCAGTTAGAATCAGGAGAGGGAGCTATAGGTAAGAAGTTGGGATTCATCGGACAGGAGATAGGTAGAGAAATAAACACCATGGGAGCAAAAGCACAATATTCAGAACTACAAAAGCTAGTGGTAAATATGAAGGACCACCTTGAAAAAATTAAAGAGCAAGTAGCAAATGCCGTCTAATGAAAGATGAAAGTGACTTTGTGGGAAAGCTCATTATCTTGACAGCTCCATCAGGCGGAGGCAAGACAACCATCAAAAGACATCTACTGAAAACTTATGCTACCTTAGGTTTCTCCATTTCTGTCACGACGAGAGCTAAGCGGGTGCATGAGCAGGATGGAGTGGATTATTACTTTAAGACGGTGGAAGAATTTAAGGCGCTAAGGGCAGAACAGGCGTTCATTGAGTGGGAGGAAGTTTATACTGGCCAGTTTTATGGCACGCTGAAGTCCGAAGTAGAGCGACTTTGGTCATTGGAGCAGCATATTGTATTTGACATAGACGTGCACGGTGCTAAAGACCTTAAAAGTAAATATGGTGATCGCTGCATGGCCATATTCATCAGACCTCCATCGTTGCAAGTGATTATTGCACGATTGAAAAATAGGCAGACTGAATCTGAACAAAGCCTCAGAAAAAGAATCATGAGAATCAAACGTGAGATGACATATGAGCATGAGTTCGATACGGTCATTGTGAATGATCTCTTGGATGTAGCGTTAAAGGAAGCTGAATTGAAGGTAGAAACGTTCTTAGATATATCAGAATTAGATTCTCCAATAAAAAACTGAAGATGGCTAAAGAAAGGGTAGAGACTTCGATCACCAATGGCATCAGGATATCAGTGCGCTGCGAATACCAAGCTGCACACTCTAATCCTGCTATGAAAGAGTTTGTATTCGCCTACTGGGTGACGATAGCTAATGAAAGCCCCTATACGGTACAGCTATTGAGAAGGCACTGGATTATCTTTGACTCAGCGGGTGCCATACGAGAGGTGCAGGGAGAAGGTGTGATAGGAGAACAGCCAATCCTCAAGCCAGGTGAGCTGCACAAATACTCATCATGGTGCCCTCTTACCACTGCTGTAGGAAAGATGAAGGGCTCATTCGAGATGAAGCGTAAGAGTAAAGACCAGTTATTCCAGGTCACCATTCCAGAATTTAATTTAGTCGCTGACTTCAAGCAAAACTAAATGACGTCACGCTAAACTGCAGGCGATCTCGCTTTAGGTCGTATAGTTAGACTACGGTCGCTTGAAGTCAAGATAGCCACTTCAAGCCATAATATCTTCATGTAAATAAATCACCCTGTAAAGCATACGACTGAGGAGCTTCATGAGCCAGTAAGGCTGCTTTCTTATCTAGCCCGTATATGTAACCGACTAAGCTACCATTACTCCCAATGACCCTGTGGCAGGGTATGATGATCGGTATGGGATTCTTCCGATTGGCATTACCGACAGCCCTGACAGCATTTTTATCACCCATTTTGAGTGCTATGTCTAAATATGACTGCGTGCGACCATAGGGAATAGTCATTACTTTCTCTAACACCTGCTTAGAGTAGTCAGTCATTAGACCCAAGTCTAATTCTACTGAGAATGATTTAAGCTTGCCCGCGAAGTATGATCTGAGCTCAATTACACCCTGGCTGGTATGCTTATTTTCCAGCACTAATTCATCCGAGTCTTTAGGGCGAAGGCTGATGGAGCAAATGCCTGATTCTGTGGCCTTTATGACCAAATGACCGATAGGTGAGTGATAAAATCCTAAAAACATAATTGAAAAGTTGCCAATATACTTGGTCTAAAAGAAAAAGGCGATAAATTTGCAGTCCTTATTAAGGTACCTTAGCTCAGTTGGTAGAGCACAGGACTGAAAATCCTGGTGTCCCTGGTTCAATTCCTGGAGGTACCACAAAGCCTTGGCGAAAATTTGCCAAGGCTTTTTCTTTGTACCCCACATTAAAGAATCTTTAATTTCAGTCTGGGAAACTAAACTCTCCTTCTCTGAGGTTAAAGGAAGGTAACATATGAAGACAATACTCTATTCTATCATTATTGTATTTTTCACTGGTGGCACTGCTCTGTCATGGAATGCCAGTATTCAATCAGTGATGGAAGAGTCGACAGATGTGACTGTATTGAATGAGTACGTAGAATTCGCCAATGAATCCATCCATGGCTTGTTGATCATCCATCGGCTTTTGGAAAATTTCAATCAGGATATCAATAAGTACGTCGATCTCGAGGGCTATCAGCTGAATGATTTTAGTAATGCTGATCTTCCGAAGGATATTTTTGAAGACCCAGAACATTGGTTTTTTAAGCGCACGCCGTATGAGATATTGAATGACATTGAGATGGGTGGTGCTCACCTTCAAGATGATGACTATGCCGAGCTATTTCGCATTGCTTCAGCCATGAAAAATATCTGTCGAGCTCTAAATCAACTCAGATTTGACATAGAGTCATACATAGCCAATCATGATCTGAATCAAGATGAAGATTTAAAAGGTATATATAAGCTGTTAGAAAAGGGTGTCAAAATGTATGATGACTTCTACGCCAGAAGTTCTGAGTTAGAAAGTAAAATAGTGATACTTAGCCCACATATAGCGCACGCTAAAGCTGATTATATAGGGTTGATTGATGGAGCACACCAATCGATAAAGACGATACTTAGGGCACTAAGAGATAAATCTGACATTAATTACGAGGCACATTTATTAAAGATTAAAGCGGCAGTACCCAAGATAGAGAGTGCTAATGATCCGAATCCACTAAATGGTCGAATGGGGCAGAGACACACCAGTGCAATTATTAAGTTGATTGAGGCTCATGATAATACTTTCTTATTTGTCAAGACTGCCCAAGTCCCTGAGGAATATAAGCTTTACGGCAAGTTCTACTACTATCATAATTCTGAGGTCATTAATAAGATGAATCGCTATGGAAATGGCTACGTGAAAGAAGTAAATGAGATGATCAGAGAATTATCGCTCCCAGAGCTGATGCTATTAGAGGAGCCGCATTTCTATCAAGTCATCTATCCGAAAAAGCTGGATGATGACGAGACGATAGTCAGTACAGATAATCTCATAGAGCAACTGCCTGATGAACTGCTTGATCGAGAGATTGTCACCAGTACCAGAACTATGCTCGTAGATAGCATGACCTTTCACTTGAATCTCTATGATTTCAAGCTACAGGATGGCGATATCGTGTCTGTCAATTATAACGGCGATTGGGTATTAGAGAATTACTCTCTGGAAGACAAGCCTATCAAATTGAAAATTGAGCTCAATCCAGAAGGCAAAAACTATCTGTTGATGCACGCTGAAAATGTAGGAAGACGACCACCTAATACCTCAGCTGTTAGCTATTATTTTCAGGGTGAGAAGCAGGAAATCGTTATGCAATCAGATCTTAATGCAAGTGAAATGATTGAAATCAAATACATCGCTCCAACAAAAAAATAATCTTCTTCATCATTGTTGTCGTCAAAGCGATAAAAATGTTGTTTTTTTAGCCTCTGTTCTCTTCTAAACAGACGTCCGTCTCAGAGATTTTTGGAATGGTTTTTTCTATGAAACACGTGTAGAATGTTAGTATTTATAAAGTCAATATTGCAGGGTAGGATAGAGTTCGGTAATCAAAAGAGCTTTGATAAGGTGTTCAAGATGTTTGAATATCGAACAGAGACTTATTATAAAAACGACATTATCATGACTCAAGAAGAGGCATTTGATAGTGAGTTATTGTCTTTAGAAGTTCCGCGCTATGTAGGACAGCACACAGAAAAGTCGTTTCGAAATACCGTGAGCTTGCTTCAGTATTGCGCCCAGTTTGCTATATCAGGAGAAATAAGAGCCTGGCAGACAGAAAATGGCAAGGTCTTACGCTACGCTTACATAGAACCAGAAAGCGACAAAGCAGCGGTTATAAACTTTAGAAAGGGTAAAGAACTGGTAGGTTCTGATGGCCGCGAGCAAGAAGCACTTGATGCCCTATCTAAGGCCATAGACAAGTATAATCGACACGCATATGCCTATGAGAAAAGGGGCGAGGTCAATTTTACTTTAAAAAAATACCATGATGCACTGCGTGACTTCAATAAATGTCTCGCAATAGATGACACTATTCCTGATGCTTATCTTGGCAAAGCTAACATTGCTATGCATAATGAAGATTATGATGAAGCCATCAAGAACTTAGAGTTCTCCATTAAAAAATCCATCGCACTACAGCCCATATACTGGAAGTCAAGAAGGCTGAAGGCAGAGTGCCACATTAAAAAAGAGGAGTTTGAAAAAGCTGCAGCTGATCTAAAGCTGCTGACCAATAGAAAATTTGATAAGGACAATTACAATTACAAATGGCGCAAGCAAAATCTTAATCTATACGGAAAAGTGCTTGCTGAATTAGAACAATATAAAGAAGCTATTAAAGTCTTTGAAGCGGTCGAAGAGATTGATATAGACTACAACTTTAATGAGGGAGAATTCTTATATTACAGAGGCCTTTCAAAGAAAAAATCTAGAAAGAGAGACTTCGTCAAGGACCTCAAGAGAGCCTCAGAATTGGGTATCAAGAAGGCCGAAATCTTGCTAAAAAAATAGTTTAAGATAATACCATATTTTAGAGTTTACAGGTTATAGATCTGTGCATGCTTTAAATATGTGTTTTATGTCACGTGGATGTATGTCCTTATGTATATTACTATTTGTCGCTATTCAGCTACAAGCTCAAGCAATCATGTATCCGAAAGATTTGGACCGCAAGTGTACTAAGATGTACATGAAAGCGAAACAAAACCAGAAAGCAAGAAACTATAAAGATGCCAGTAAGGCTTACGCCAAATTGCTGAAAAAATTTCCTAGATTAGTAGATGTCAGGCAGCAGCAGGCAGCCATCGCCTACCAGCAAGGACGCATCAGCGATGCGGCTTCTGCTCTATCTTCCATTATTGAGGAATACCCAGATTATGATGATCGTAATTATTTATCATTAGCGACTATTTACAGAGAAGAGAATAAATATGCTGAAGCAGTCAAGTACTATAAACTATACATCGACAGACAGGATGAGCCAAGAGAAAGAACGGTGATGTTATATGAAGAGATGCTATTTAGATCTCAGTCATCAGATAATGCTGTGGATTTTGATCCCATTCCTCTTTCTGATAAAATTAATACCACTGACTTAGAATATGAAGCTTCTTTCACAGCTGATGAGTCTCAGATGGTGTTTACGAGAAGAATCAATAATCAAGAAGATTTCTATATGGCCCAACTGGAAGGTGGCGAGGTCGTATCAGTCTCTCCTATTGAGGAACTCAATACACCGATAGATGAGGGGGCTCATAGTATTTCCTCTGATGGATCTGAGCTATTCTTTACCGTTTGTATTTCAAGGAATAATGGTGGCTGCGATCTTTACCTTTCCCAGAAAGTGGATGACAAATGGACAAGACCTAAGAATCTCGGACAAGCAATTAATACAGAATACTGGGATTCGCAGCCTAGTATCTCAGGTGATGGGCGCAGCCTATACTTCAGCAGTAATCGACCTGGCGGTTTAGGAGGCAGAGATATCTGGTACGCTCATAGAAGAGCTGATGGGAGGTGGTCTAAAGCTATTAATCTGGGGGCAGAGGTGAATAGCAGCAGCCACGATGAGACCCCCTTTATTCACAAGGACAATCTGACCCTGTATTTTGCATCTGATCGCCAGCCTGGTATGGGTCAGCTCGACCTTTATAGCGTCAGTCGCAACCATTGGAGTAGTGACTGGAATGAGCCCAATGCCCTGCCGTATCCTATTAACACCGAAGCGGCTGAAGCGGGGCTCAAGGTCAGCTTAGATGGCACCACCGCATATTTTGCGACAGATAGAAATCTGGATAACAAGCTTGACCTTTACGAATTTGATCTACCTGAAGGGTATAGACCAAAAGAAAGTACCCTCCTAAAATTTAAGGTTATAGATGAAGAGTCAGAGCAGGTAATAGTGGAAGCCGCAGTGACACTTACCGATTTGACAAACGCTGACAGCAAGATGGAGAGTCTGACAGACGCTTCTGGAGAGGCGACCATCCCATTTCCCAAAGGTCAGTCCCTTGCGGTAAATGTGGCTCACGATGATTATGCCTTTTATTCTTATAATATTGCTGCAGATCAAGGTCTGAGTGAGGAGAAGGTTATCATTCGATTGGTCCCTCTAAAGGTTATATCAGAGTTACCTGCCGAGAAAGCCATCACCCTCAATAATATTTTCTATGCTTCAGGGTCTGCTGAATTGCTGGATGAATCCGAAGTTGAGTTAGATTATTTATATAATCTATTGCAAGACCATCCAGGGATGGAGATTAAAATTATCGGCCACACGGATGATATTGGGTCTAAAGAAGATAACCTCTCACTCTCCATCAATAGGGCCAAATCCGTCTATGATGCGCTGATCCAGAAAGGCATCACGCCGACTCGTATACAGTATGAGGGCAAGGGAGAATCCGCAGCAATAGTAGCTAATGAGACAGAAGAACAAAGACAAGTGAATAGAAGAACTGAATTTGTCATTTTAAGATTCTAATTTTGTCGCCGAAGTAGAAAAATTGCATGGCGAAAAATAAATTTATTCCCAATATCACGATCATTGATATTGCCCATAAGGGTAAGTCTATTGGAAAGGACGAGAACGGCTACGTGTATCTGATAGAAGGGACTGTACCTGGTGATGTGGTCAATGCTGTATATTATAAAAAGCGTAAAGGCCTCAGAGTTGCTAAAGTATTAGAATATGTCAGCTACTCTGAGCGCAGGACTGAGGCATTATGTGAACACTTCGGTGTCTGCGGAGGCTGTAAATGGCAGCACTTTCAGTATGACTCACAATTATATTTTAAGGAAAAGCAAGTCAGAGATGCTATAGAGCGCATAGCAATGTTAGACGGCTCAATAGTAGAGTCGATCCTCCGATGCGATAATATATACTATTATCGCAATAAGATGGAGTACTCTTTCTGTAGTAAACGGTGGATCACTGAGGAGGAGGCTGAGTCACATGCGGAGATCACTGATAAGAAAGCATTAGGTTTTCACCGACCTGGCTATTTTAGTAAGGTGGTGAATATCAATACCTGCCATCTACAAGATGACTTTGGCAATCAAGTCAGAAATTTTCTTCATGCTTTCGCAACGGAGAAGGAGTATAGCTATTATGATTATGATACTCAGAGGGGACTGCTGCGCAATGTGACTCTGAGAAATACCAGCATCGATGAGTGGATGGTCTCCGTGATCTTCAGAGAAAGAGATGAAGAAAAAATCGAAGACATCATGTCAGCGGTACAGCAAAAATTTCCAGAGATTACCTCTCTCTTTTATGTAGTCAATCAAAAGCAGAATGACACACTCTATGATCAAGAATATCACCTGTATCATGGAGTACCTAAAATTACAGAGCAGTTGGGCAATGTGAAGTACAAGATTGGCCCCAAATCATTTTTTCAGACGAACAGCTTACAGGCCAAAAATCTTTATGATGTAGCTGTAGACATGGCCGAGCTGAACGCTGAAGATATGGTATATGATCTTTACACAGGGCTTGGGAGCATAGCTCTCTATATAGCTGACCAGTGTAAATACGTCTTAGGAATAGAAGAAATACCTCAAGCCATAGAGGATGCTAAGGTGAATCAGGTGCTCAATGGTATAGAGAATGCAGACTTCTACACGGGGGACGTGAAAGATATCTTTACTACGGACTTCATAGAGTCTAATGGCAGTCCAGATGTGGTCATTACCGACCCACCTAGAGCAGGCATGCATGAGTCAGTTATTGATACCTTATTGAAACTAGAAGCACCGAAAATCGTTTACATAAGTTGTAATCCTGCTACGCAAGCCAGAGATATTAAGCTGCTGAGTGAATCCTATGAATTAGTGAAGGTCAAACCAGTGGATATGTTTCCTCAGACGCAGCACATAGAGAGTGTAGCATTACTTAAGCTAAAACAGTCATGAAGCCTAATTCGCATAAATATAAGCAGCTGCACAGAGAGCTGATGTTGTATAAGCCAGTGATGATGCAGGCTGCGGAAACTATAAGAGACCAAGGAGTCTCAGACTATCCCATCATGCTTATCCATCAGCAAGAAGTTTCGGTGGGTATAGCCATTGCCGAAAGGGGTAAGGTGGCAGGTAATTGGAATGTCAATGCATCTACCTTAGAAGAGTTTTTGACAAAGAATCTAATAGAAGAGAATAAGATTGATTCTTTTAAAACTATATACAAGAGCAGGCGAGGTTTCATATGCCTGTTTGTGTTGAGCGAGCTGGGGGCAGAATTTATTTTCCTTCCAGAGAAAAATGAGGAAGTCTCAGCAAAAGATAGTTAGTTTCGATGCATAAAGCACGTTAAGTAAATATAAGATCAATAATAGTAGGGCCCATATATTTGAACGAGGATCAGAATCATCAAGGATTTACCAAAGAACAGCAGAAAGTACTTGACTCCGTAGGGATTTCGAGGATACTTATCCCAGTACTTATTGGATTGGCAGTCGTGGTGTACTTGATCTATATTCAATTGGATTTTGATGAGCTGAAAGCCATTTCTTGGAATGCGCATCTCTTTATATGGATAAGCTTAGCCATATTCATGTATTTCTTGCGGCATTTATTCTATGCATGGAGGCTGAAGTTACTATCGGATCACCAGTTTAGCTGGTGGAAGTCTATTGAGCTGATCTTCATATGGGAGTTTTCATCCGCCATTTCTCCGACCAGCATTGGAGGTTCGGCAGTAGCGCTATTTTTTCTGGCTCAGGAGAAGATCTCCTCTGCTAAGTCGGCAACCATAGTATTGTATACCATCGTATTAGATACCGCATTTACCATTCTATCACTCTTCTTTATCTACATGATATTTGGCCCCCATATGATCAGGCCTGGACAGGAGACGCTATTAGGCATGGATGGTATCGGACTCACATTTATACTGGTCATGCTGATCATGATGAGCTATGCGATATTGATCTTTTACGGCCTTTTTGTAAATCCTGTACCAATCAAAAGATTTCTAATTTGGATGTCAAAATTCAAATTACTGAACAGATTTAAAACCAGCCTTCGAGATACTGCCACGGACATCGTGCTGAGCTCATCTAATTTGGCGCATCAGTCAGTTTTCTATCATTTGAATGCATTTATATCGACTTCAGGAGCATGGATATGTAGATTTTTGGCGATTAATTTTATTATTGTCGCCTTTGTATCGTCAAGGGATTTCGATATGATGGATCATCTGCTGCTACTTGGCAGAGGTGAGGTGATGCATGTGATTACGGCATTCAGCCCCACCCCTGGTGGAGCCGGTATTGCTGAGCTGATTTTTGGTAGATTCTACAGTGACTTCATCGCTAAGGGTCTGGCCTTGCTGGCAGCACTAATATGGAGGATTATCACCTACTACCCCTATCTGATAGCTGGTGTGATCATTATACCTAATTGGATAAGGAATATTGTGAACCGTAGGCGAATCAGTTAGCAAACTTTTAAGTCATTTTTAATTGGTCTTTGCTGAACATAATCATAGCTATCCACCGTTATAGATGATGTAAAACTCAGCTATGTCAAGATTAAAAATAATTACTGTTGCCTGTATTTCCATTTTCGGTATTTCAGCTACAGTCGTAAATAACGACAAATATTTCGAAATGATTAAAAACATCGAAATATTCACCAATGTATATAAGGAGCTCAACACCTACTATGTCGATGAAATAGATCCTGCTCAGCTCATGAGGACGGGTATCGATGCCATGGTCTCATCACTAGACCCCTATACTAACTACTACTCTGAGTCACAAGTGCAGAGCTACCGTATCAGCTCTGAAGGTAAGTATAATGGTATAGGAGCCGTCAGTAAGGTCGTGGATGGATGGGTGACTATCACAAGAATTATTGAAGATGGGCCAGCTCACAAGGCTGGTATTAAAGTGGGCGACCAGATCAGAGCAATTAATGGTGACTCAACTAAGGATAGATCTAATGAGGACGTGGTGCAGATTGTTAGAGGTTTTCCTGGTTCTACTCTGGGCCTGACGGTCCGAAGCATTGGAGCTACGGAGAACCGTAAAGTCGACTTAGATCGAAGTCAGGTAGAACTTAAGAATGTTCCTTTTTCAGGCTATATTGATGATGGCATCGGATATGTGAATTTAACGACATTCACCGCTAACGCTTCTAAAAATATAGCTAAGTCGATCAAAACAATGAAAAAAGATGATCAAGAGCTGAATGGGCTGATCTTAGATTTAAGAAATAATGGTGGCGGTCTATTAAGAGAAGCTGTTAGTATTTGTAATTTATTTCTGCCAGCTGGTAAGGAAGTCGTGTCCACTAAGGGCAAGGTAAAGGATAGAGATCAGGTGTATAAGACTCAGGCGCAAGCTTTAGATCTGGAAGTACCACTCGTCGTCCTTATTAATAACAGCTCTGCATCAGCTTCTGAGATAGTCTCTGGAGTGATACAAGATTATGACAGAGGAGTGCTGATGGGCCAGCGTAGCTTTGGCAAGGGCTTAGTGCAAAATCATAGAGAAGTAGGCTATAACTCGCGTATCAAGGTTACGACATCTAAATACTATATACCTAGTGGCAGATGTATTCAGTCAGTAGAATATGAGAATGGAGAGCCCAAGGATATTGATGACGTGAAGAGAGCTTCTTTTTACACATCTAAAGGGCGAGAGGTTTTGGATGGCGGTGGTGTGGCCCCGGACATCAAGTTAGATTTACCTGAGCCGTCAGAACTACTGCAGATGTTGAATAAGGAAGATTGGATCTTCAAATTCGTAAATCAATATACTTCTAAGATTGACTCTTTAGATAATGCGAAAGATTATAGATTCTCTGATTATGATCAATTCATTAGCTTTTTGACTCAGTATGACTTTGAGTTCACAACTAAAGCTGAAACAGAGCTGGGAGAACTTAAAGATGAGTTGAATATTGATCATGTGGAGGATCAGATCGCTCAGATAGAGAAAATCATCGAGACAGAGAAATCTGATGACTTACAAGAATTCAAGACTGAAATAAATCGAGCCATAGAGGAGGAAATTGTCAGCCGATATTTCTTCGAATCAGGACGGACAGAGCTTAATTTAGATCAAGATAATGAGATCGCTAAGGCTATTGAGATATTGAAAGACAAAGCGGCCTATGATCAAGTTTTGGCTGGAGTTACTAAGTAGATAGGACTATATGATGACACTGCTTCAATCCCACGCAGTGACACATTATGGCTACGGCTTATTATGCCAAAGTAGAATCTAAGGTAGAGTATTTATCTAATTTCGAGCAGAGAGGACCTTTGGTATCTATTCATACTCATCGACCACCCATGTACTTCCCGAATTGCCTGAACAGAGAGGGCAACTGGTATATATATACAATAACCAGGTTCAGTACTTCTATAGTTGCCTTCTTTAAAATGCGTTGATTAATGATCTGTTGACAATAGAATACGATTAGCGATAATTTTGCTGAACTGTTCTGATCATCATCTGTATAGATATTATCTTAGCTACATGGCCATTATTTTGTGTATTGAGTCTTCAGCTGATTATTGCTCAGTCTGTATATCAGATGGTGGTAAGGTTATATCATCTAAGATATCTCAAGAAACATATGCACACTCTAGGTATTTAGCAGTACTAATACAGGAGTGCATTGATCGTAGCTCTTATACGCTTCAGCAGATGGATGCTATAGCTCTTAGCGGTGGGCCAGGATCATACACTTCTCTGAGAGTAGGAGCCTCCATAGCTAAAGGGATATGCTACACCATAAACAAGCCCTTGATTGTTGTGCCATCTCTGCACATCATAGCTCAACCTTTTGTGGCGTCACTACAGTCATCTCAATTAGTCATCCCCACTATTGATGCGCGAAGAGACGAAGCTTACATCACGGTGCTTAATGGGCAGGAGGAAGCAGAGATACCTTTACAAGCATATATATTCGATAATCTTTCCTTTAGTGATTATACCAAGAAAGGAATAGAACTGATCATCTGCGGTAATGCTGCAGACAAAGCTGGAAGATTGATCTCTGATCACGAGAGAAAAACTTTCATACAGTCAGAGCCGATGGCAACTGATATGGTCGCTATCGCCCAGCGATTTTACGCCTCTGAGACATTCGCAGATGTAGCATACTTTCAGCCTGAATACCTCAAATCTCCCAACATCACTACGCCTAAGAAGAGCATTATCCCTTAATTGCTGAAACTGTTTCAGGGGTTTGTCTGTTTATAATCATCAACATACATATAAAGAAAATATTGAATATTAATAGTCTCGTCGTTTTTGGTACAGTTTTGGTCTACTCATACAATGTATTCGTGAATTAAATAATTTTGTATGAGAAACAAGAAAATCGAAACAATTACACTTAAGCAGGGAGCTAATGAAGTTCAACTTGATTACGCTGACTTGAGAAAGGCTGTGCTGGTATTAAGGGCAGTGAATCACAAGCTGAGACAAAGGATCATTGACCTCTTAGAGGATAGTGATACGATGACTGTCACAGATATTTACATCAAGCTAAGATTAGAGCAGTCTGTTGCATCTCAGCATCTTGCTATATTAAGAAGAGCCGGTGTTGTATTGACTGAGAGACAAGGCAAATTCATTTATTACTCGCTGAATCGAGATAGACTCACTCAGATCTCTCAGCTGGTGGAAGAGTTAGCAGGGTAGACAGCTTTACACACCTACCATACCTGAATGAAAGCAATCAGGTCCATTAAATAAGTGCGGAGTTACATCTGAGACAAATATAAAAAAGGCCAGTTATGCGGTAATAATCAGCCATTAACAAATTAAGAAAATTCGTAATATTTCTTTTTTATATTAGAATTAATCATCATATTTGTCTCAAGGTCGCTACATAATTATTTAAATAGGAAAACGCTATGATGAACAAGACGAAGGTCACGTTCGATCAGAATAAGCTTAATTATTCTGTTGAATTAGTAAAAGCTTTGGCTCATCCACTCAGATTAAAAATCTTAGAGTATATTGACAGCCAAGGTACCATCAACGTCAACAAAATTTATAATACCCTCAACATCGAACAATCTATCACATCTCAACACCTCAGGGTGCTAAGATTGGCAGGTGTGGTCAATGCTCAGCGAGAAGGTAAATACATCAATTATAATATCAACTATGATATTGTAGCAAAAGCCTCTGACGCGGTGAATAATTATCTCGGAAAGGGAGCATAACTATTTATTCATTCAAGAAATAATAAAGCTGATTGACTATGTCGATTGGCTTTTTTAGACTTATGGCATGGTCCAGTAATGCGTTTCATTAAAAGGTCGAGCATCATATATAAGTATTTTCGCAGGGCTATTCATACGAGTTTTTTCTCTCAATATTCTGAGCTTCGGTTTGGGGGCAATTTCCATAAGAGCTAAGCTCATTAGGGTCATTATTTATACATGCTAGCAGCATGATCCAAGGCTAAAATCATAATGTTGCAAGCTTCAATTATCTCGTTCTCATTAATGATGAGTGGAGGTGCTAGTCTGAAACTTCGATCATTAAATAGGAAATAATCGATGATTAGGCCCAGCTCCATGCAGTGACCGACCACGTGTTTCAGGTATTTTCTGTGACTAAGTTCCACCGCCATCATAAGACCTGCATTTCTTATCACCTTAACAATGCGGTGACTTAATTTAGACTTTATCAGCTCCGCCTTATGATCCACCTGACTAATGTAGTCCTCTGACAATAAAACATCTAAGCATGCCTCAGCAGCGGCACAACTTACAGGATGACCACCGAAGGTAGTGATGTGTCCCAACATAGGATTTTTGGTCAGTGCACTCATATGTTCCAGTGATGTAATAAAGCCTGCGATCGGCATACCTCCACCCATAGCCTTTCCGACCAAGATTATATCTGGAACTACAGCATACTTCTGATGAGCGAATAGGCTACCCGTCCGCCCAAATCCTGTTTGAATCTCATCAAGAATCATTAAAGCACCGTGCTGGTCACAAGCTGAGCGCACAGCCTGCAGGTAGCCCTCATCAGGAGTTATCACGCCTGCTTCTGCCTGTACTGGCTCTAAGATGACGCAGGCAGTCATGTCGTTGATGGCATTTAGGTCCTCGCTATTGTTAAATCTGACGTGTCTGATGCCTGGAAGAAGAGGGTAGAATGCCTGTTTATAACTTTCGTCGCTTCTCAATGATTCTGCTCCATGCGTGCTGCCGTGGTAGGCATTCGCGCAAGCGATCATCTCCGTCCTGCCGGTGATGCGCTTAGCTAACTTCATAGCTGCCTCGGTCGCCTCTGTACCTGACATGACATAGTAGATGGAGGATAATGAGGGGGCTAGCTCTTTGCTGAGTTTAGTTGCTAATGTGACTTGGGGTGACTGAATGTGCTCTCCATAGACCATGGTGTGCATATACTGGTTAGTCTGGGCTATGATGGCCTGCGTAACGCTGGGATGACAATGTCCTAAAGAACTAACAGAGATGCCAGAATTCATATCTAAGTACCGCTTACCAGATTTATCATATATGTACATGCCCTGTGCCCGATCTACCTCTATCATGACAGGCATTGGACCAGTCTGACCTACATGCTGCAGGAATAATTGTCTTTTTGAAATCATGACTGGCCGGTTTATATTTTACTATCTATTAAGGACTTCCATTGTCAGTAAGTATGACTCTAACAATATTTTCACGTATTCAGTCGCAAATAAGTAATATATTTGGAAGAATAAAGCTCTGATTATGAGTGTTTTATTATCAGTTCTATCATCTTAACAATAATATGGAAAGAATATTGAGATCAATAGCAATTCTTGCTTTTATACTTACAAGTCTGTGCAGCTTTAGTCAAGGTATCGATTTTTATGAAGGGACCTATCAAGAAGCATTTAAGCTGGCGGAGAAACAAGATAAATTAGTCTTCGTAGACGCGTATGCGGAGTGGTGTGGTCCATGTAAACGCATGGCTGCCACTACCTTCAAGGATACAGAAGTCGGAAGCTTCTTTAACGAGCAATTTATTAATCTTAAGATAGATATGGAGAAGGGCCAAGGCCTTACATTCAGAAACGAATATCCAGTGTCAGCATTTCCTACGCTTCTGTTTATTGATGGAGCTGGAGAGGTGGTCCATAAGGCTGTCGGTGGTAAGAAGACCGCTGACTTTTTGCAGTTAGGACAGTTAGCGCTACGGAAGTTTGATAATAGTGATAAATATGCAAAGCTGTACGAAGAAGGGAATCGTGATTTTGATCTGATGATCAAATATGTACAGTCTCTTAATAAGGTAGAGAAGCCCAGTCTAAAGATCTCGAACGAGTACCTTAGATCTAAGCCTGCCATATCTGATCAGCAAATGGCTGAATTTCTTTATGAAGCTACGACTCATGCTGACTCTCGCATATTTGATATGATGGTAGATCATAAGTCGCAAATCATAAAAATTAAAGGTGAGGCCGCCTTAGCTGAGAAGGTTGAGGAAGCCTGCTGCAAGACAGTTGAAAAAGCTATAGAATTCGAGAGCCCTGAATTACTAAGTTCAGCTAAGGAAAAATTGAAAAAAAATGCCAAGTCTAAGTACAAATCCTTTAATGTCAAGTCTGACATGGATTATTATTTAGGCACTGGGGATGTTGATAACTACCTTAAGAAATCTAAGGAATATGTCTCCAAGATCATAAAGAAAAATCCCGAGGAACTGAGGAAGATGGCTATAGACCTTACTACAGAATTTAAAGATAATCCAGAGGCGCTGTCTCTGGCTGGAGAGTCAATTCAGAAATCAATTAAACTACAAGATAGTGCGGAAAGTAGAATGACCTATGCGACTATCTTAATCCACGCTGAACAAAAATCAGAAGCACTAAAACAGGCCAATCAAGCGTTAGAGATAGCTAAAGATAATGGTGAACCCGTCAAGAAGATTCAAGGGATGATCCAGTATTTACAATCTTCCTGATATCTCACTTTGAATTCGATTGTACATATTAATGAAAAGCCTTAAGCTGTTACTGTTATTATTGTTTGTTTTGTTCTCAGAGCTTCTGATATCGCAGAGCGCATCAGTCCAGTTCAGGAATGATATTTACGAATCCGCGTTGACGTCTGCTCAGCAGCAGGATAAGCCTATATTTATTGATACTTGGGCTGAATGGTGTGGTCCTTGTAAGAAAATGGAGCCTGTCTTCAGAGACCCAGCACTGGCCGCTTATTTTAACCAGCACTTCGTCAATGTCAGAATAGACATGGGGCAAGAAGGGGAGGTGAAACAACAAGTGCAACGTAAATACGATATTTTCTTTTTACCCACTTTACTCATCTTAGATAAAGATGGGCACGTCATGTTTAGATCAGATAATAAAGTACTTACCGTAGACGAACTATTGAACATTGCCCAAGCTATAAATTCACCTGAATCGTATGCTGCCGCTCCTGTACGGAGGTCCCCGAAGGTTATAACTAGACCTCAGATGCGAGAAACTGTAACGCAAGAAGTTAAAATATCTGAGGAGATGATGCTCAGAAAGAGTGCAGCTACAGGTGCCACAGTTTTAGTGCGGCGTCCAGACATCAGTGATATGGACTACAGCGACGATCCCAATGAGAAAGTGCTCTACACATTGGGTGAAGGAGATCAGCTACCTCCAGAAATTCTATACGAAGAGGCCTATTTCAGATATTCTCAATTTTCGGATGGTAGCTATCGAGAGACGGTCCATCAGTATCTAAATAGTCAGGCTAACTGGAAAACTGAAACTAATGTAAAATTTATTTTTGATTTTCTGATGAATACGGACACGAAGCAATTCGCATTCATGATAGAAAATCGGACGCTTTTCGAATCCATATTAGGGACTGAAGTTGTCAAAGAGAGCATCGGCATTATGGTCTATCAAAAGCTATATCAAGCGGTCGATAGACCAAATCTAGAGCGGGCTAAAAAGCTGTTTACTCATCTCAATGATAACACAAGTGATCAAAAAGCGTATGCATACATCTTGAATCGAACCCACTCTGAGGGGCGCATGGATGAGTACGTGAAATTAGCTGCAGACTACTTGCAATACGTTAATCCTCTGGATCTTCCAGTGCAGCGCAAAGCAGCCCAATACTTATCTGAACATGGTACTGATAAACACCTGATGCTACAGACTGCCAGTAATCTGGCTGACATGATCTATAGTAAAGAGGTGGACTATGAGCTTCATCACTATCTCGCTAAGCTATACCTTAAGGGTGGAAAGAAGGGCAAAGCGAAGAAAGCAGCGGACAAAGCGATAGCAGTAGCGAAGCGCCAAAATAAAGGCTACGATAGAACTCAGCAACTTTATAATCTTCTTTAAGCCAAAGCGAGAATTCTAGGCCTCTACATAGGCATATTCAGAAGTAATCATAGTGAGGTGTAATATCTTGGTAGCATAGTACGAAATACTGGGAAAGAAAGTAGAGAGAGGCTTTGGTTGGCGAGATTTTCGATAAAAATCATGACAACCAATTTTTACTGTGCCCCCGTTTTTCTTTGAGAATTAATTATCACAGTGTAACAGTTCCATACATATTATCAAGGTAGCATAATTGACAATCTCCAAGCGATTCATTATCAATCATTTAGAGTTTTTAATTTCAAGCATCAGGTTCTTCCGAGCATGTCTACATAAATTCAGAGATATATTCAAGGTATAAAATTGTGTCATGGCACTTATTGATGTCATGCTGTAAATGGTTTTCGGAAGATTAGAACATTATGTCCTCCGATAATAGTACTTGCCATGCTGTCTTTTACATTTAGCTTCTTTATTTAAATGTACCAGTAAATATTCACCACTTTTCACAGCCGATACGGATAGCTTTACCACCATTTTCAATCACGATTCGTCATTTACGTCAAGGGGATATAGGACAGAATACTGATTAGACATACAGACCATTACCTGTATACCTTACTGGATTAAGCTCAAATGTCGTGAGTCTATATATACTCATATAGAAGAAAAGCATTCGAATATATGAGATGAGATGATATGGACCAGCCGTAATTAAACAGATAGTTAGCCGGTAGCACGTCATGATACCCATCACATGTTAATATCAATCCAAACCGGGCAGTGGTCGCTGTGCTTAGCATTGTAATAATGTCCTGCATCAAGTACTTTCTTCGCCAGAGGATTGGATACTGAGATGTAGTCTATTCTCCAGCCTTTGTTTCTATCCCTTGAGCCTGCTCTATAGCTCCACCAGCTATATTCATCTTCTTGATCTGGGTGGATGAGCCTGTACGCATCTTTGAAGTCAGTCGCGAACCAGGCATCGATCCACGCCCTTTCTTCTGGGCGGAATCCTGAAGGCTTATCCTTTCTATTAGGATTGTGTATGTCTTTGTCTTGATGGACAATATTATAATCTCCTACAATGATAAGCTTCTTCTGACTTTGTAAGAGGTCGGTGATGCAAGATCTTAGGTCTGATAAGAATTGTAATTTGACCCCATGCCTTGCCTCACTACTGGAGCCTGAGGGAAAGTAAATGTTCAGCAGTGACCACTTACCAAAATCCGTCATCATGACTCTACCTTCGTCATCATGTTGGCTGATACCGATACCTGATTGTACACGTAAGGCTTTCTTTTTAGATAGCGTCAGAACTCCACTATATCCTTTTTTTAGGGCAGAGTACCAGTAGTCGTGATAGCCTGCTTTGTGCAGCATGGTGAGATCCACTTGCTCAGAATGCGCCTTAGTCTCTTGCAGACAGATTGCGTCAGGATTAAGATCTATGATCCACTCGAACAAGCCTTTTTTAGCCGCGGCTCGGACTCCATTGACATTGTAACTTACTATCTTGATGGATGACATTATTGATAGAGCTTATTAAATTGAGAAGGCATCATCATCCAGACCAAGGTCGGAAATGCTTTGGCCAGCTTTCAAATTTGTAATGGCAATATTCGTAAACAATATTGGATGATTTTGTGCCACCATAGCACCTCCAGGTAGGGTCTTCCAATCATTCCATTCTACCTTGGTGCCACCCAGCGGTATGATTTGGACCCACATTTTATATGCTTCTGGAAGTCCTGTATTATCTAATAGCCAGAGATACGAATCTCCTGGGGTCACTCCTCCACCATCATAGGTAACTAATAAGGCCTCTGATCCATCATCCATCGTAATGATGCTTCGCGCAGTTCCTGGGTCAGTAGCTTTATAGGGTGCAGCCAGCCAAAATGAATCGTTACACCAGTAGTTCCAGGCTGTAGAGATGAGTTCTTGAGCTTCATCTTCTATAAGCTCTTGTTCTCCAGCATATGCTCTTCCAGTCACTTCATCGAGATTCATAAGTACCTTTTTGTCGTCCCATTTGATGATCGCGTGGTTGGTCACCTTATCCCAAGCGTAGTGGTGTCTACCAGTAAATGTCCAAGAAATATAGTTAAGACTATCCCATGCTGGTTTATTAAGTCGAGTCAGCATTTTTTGAGCCAACGCTTCGGCCTCGGGGCCAGCTTTACCTACGGGTAGAGATTCATTTTTCATCACATAGAAAATGATCGTGATTAATAATGCAATGCCAATGACTGACAGGCAGCCAATTCCGAGTTTCTTTTTCATTTAATGCATTTTATAATTTGATGACTGGATATTGTTGATTAACATAGGATACACCCGTAGTCATATGATATTTAGTGTGTTGGGCCAGGCTTGGCCTACCAAGATTATATAACATAGCATTAGGCTAAGAGTTTTTTATGTGCACCAGCTAGAAGCGAAAAAAAAGCCCATATCAATAGGGCGATGATATTAAAATGCTCATCTGTAAATGCAGCGCCAAAAGGTATGATGATATAGTCGATTAAACTTGACGGAGAGAACACACCTTGCATCTGCGAAAGCTTTATATTATAGCTGATGTGCATGGCAGCTATTAGGTATAGAAGAAATAATCCTAAAGTAATATATAATAGCTTTTTCTTCCAAGCGATTGGAGTCGCTATGAATAGAGCTAGCAACAGCAAGCTTGGTAGGAGGACCATTTCTCTGAGTCCTTTATGGAGAATTTGTCCTGGTCTGACTGTCTTCCGATAGGCTTTCTTGAATACATTCTGCGCATATCGGTCAGCAGTATAGACGAAGAACGAACTATCCCATTTATTCATTGGCTCACCTTCATAATGATTCATATCGATATAATCACCTGTATGGATTAAATTTAAAAAGGGGGTGCCAATAGTGTGGTAGAGACCTAAATGCACTTTATTTAATGCTGCAATGGAGAATAATAAGGATAATCCGATATATACCGTCAAGAAGATCCCAAACCTCTGAAAGATAAATTTGTAGTCATTCATGCTGCCGTGTTGATCTTTGATTAGCCCACCTGATCCAGATGATCCATACGATTACCGTCAGTATAATATATAACACCTGCCAGAACTCGATGTGCATAAAGTCGAAAAAAGCCAAGCTACCATACACTCCAGATAAATATAAGGTCACAATGCGTATGATATTTAACACAAAAAGCACTGCAATGCCTCCTATCAACCCTTGCCATTTATATTTAAAAGAAATGGGGTATAGCACGACAGCGCTCAGATAGAGCATCATAGGAGCGATGGCATCACAGCCTTGTTTTATATTCACTGAGAATGCTTGACTCGAAACAGTTTGCTGTACAGCTTGAGTGCCCTGTCCTAAGATATTAAGCAGAGCACTAGAAATAGATGCGTAGAGATTTAAGATGGGGTCAATCGAATTTTTGAATGTATCCGTATTCTGAATCCAAGCAAAGACGCCCACTAATAGGATGAACCCTATGCAGTAGGTATATATCAATCGCTTTTTCAAAAAGCCCTTTTTCAGCTTCTCAAAAAAACTTGGAGCCGAAGCTTGGCTTGCTTTCAGTTTCTTTTTGTGCTTATCTTTCGATTTCTTCTTTGCCACGATTACTTGATTAGCAGGCTGATCAGATACGCTAATAATACCCCTGCGATCGCACCTCCTGGAAGATCTGCACTCGTCATCTCATATCCAAAAAAGTAAGTACTTAGCAAAAGTAGTAACAGCAATCCAATCCATACAATCATGATCAATTTGACCATTAATTTCTTATAAATTGGGAAGTTCATCCCGAATAAATTAAAGTGAATCGGCTGCTCTTGATCCTCCATTAGTGTATGATAAAGTCCCGAAATATAATGAAAAAGGCACGAGTTAAGGATTTATGCGAGGTATCATTTTTAGATTTGTGATATGACTATCTATGAAAATCAAGAATGTAGAGCTGTATATGGTAGTTTTATTTGTAGGTTCCACCACCTCTGCTTGAGCACGTCGGCATTGTTGTGGTATTAACCCTTGTACCTGGCTAAAGGGTAGATAAAATCGTAATGAACATTATTATCCTGGGGTTTATATTCACATAATTACCTTGAATTAATATCGAGAGTGGGTCCGTCGGATTGGTTTTCTACCGATCTGCCAGCTCTGATACGAGCGGATAAATACGATGGCATTTTAAGTACAATTTTCATTTTTTTCGACAGAGAGCTTATTTAACATCATTAAGTCAGGTGCTAGCAAAGACGCAGAAGTTGTAAATTATTTATCCTTATTTGTCTCATACAAGCTTTAATATTTATAAAGTTATTCAGTTAGCCAAACTTTATATATGAAGTCGTTGGATTAGCTAGACAATCAGCTCCCATCGCTTGAAGAATAAATCAAAATTGTATGATCCAACACCTGTCCAAATTATAAATACGATATTTGTATGATCAATAATTGTGTCAATGAACTCGTCGAGGTATATCCTAAAAACAGAGCAGAAAGCTCTTGAGATCAACTTAAATGAGGGGGTCTACGGTACGTTTGCTGAAATTGGGGCTGGTCAGGAAGTTGCCAGAAATTTTTTTCAAGCTGGGGGCGCCGCTGGTACTATTGCCAAAACCATGTCGGCCTACGATAAAACATACTCGGACGCTATCTATGGAATAGAAAAGAAAAGCAGATATGTCTGCGAATCTCGCGTCTATAAGATGTTGGACCATGAATACGGTCTGATGGAAGATAGGTTACAGCACGTGAGACCAGAGACTAACTTCTTTGTTTTTGCCGACACAGTCGCAGCGATCAATTATAATAAGACGATACAGGGTAATGGCTGGCTCGGGGTTAGATTTCAATTAAATCCTCAGGAAAAGCCAAATGATCTGGTCCTACATGTAAAAATGTTAGATCAGGATAATAAGCTACAACAAGAAGCCATAGGCGTATTGGGCGTCAATATGATTTTTGCTTGTTATTTTTATAAGGATAATATGGAATACTTCATCCATTCGCTGCTGGATGGTATAGAGAATAGAGTGAGCATTGATATGATCAGGTTGTCAGGCCCTGATTTTAAGTCTGTGGATAACAGACTATTGGCGATGTATATGGTGAAGCACAATTTGACAGATGTTACCATGTTTGATGAGATGGGGCTGGCGATTCACGCGTCTGAGTGGTTGTATAAGAAGTCGCTGATGGTCGTGCGAGGGCACTATCGCCCACCTACATTAGTTACAGAAGATGTATTTAAGTCAAGTTATCGACAGTTTTTGACTGATGCGGATCAAGAACCGGAGCGCTGCGCACTTGTAGCTGAGCTAACCATGGAAAACCTAAGGACAGAAGGCAATTTGGACGACGAAGACTTCTTGGCCAGAGCGGACATGCTCTGCGCCATGGGCTACAAAGTGATCGTATCTGATTGTAGTAATCATCAAAATCTAATAAATTATCTATCAGATTTTAAGATTAAGAAGCTTGGCTTAGTGATCGGTGCCAGAGAGCTCTTAGACATCATCGAGGAGAAATACGAGTTAAATCAAGATGGCCGATTACTCGTGGCATTCGGAGAGCTATTCACGAGGAATATCAAAATATATGTCTACCCAGCATTCGATAAGAGTGGTGATTCTATCATGAGTGCGCATAACCTACCCGTACCGCAAGGAATAAGATTTTTATATCAGCATCTATTAGACTCTAAGCAAGTCGTGGAGGTCCAACACTACAATGCAGCCCTTCTACACATCATGCCCTATCAGGTCTTACAGAGCATAGTTGATAATGATGAGGATTGGGAAAAACATCTGCCTTCGGAAGTGGCTGATGTCATTAAAAATAAATGCCTTTTAGGTTATCAAGCAACCAATAACTAATAGCATGTCATCGAAAATTATCGTACTGTGTATCGCCTGCATCATATCAGCATCATCATGTAAGCCTAAAGTCAGCGAACAGATGGGAGACACAACGAGTGACAAAAATGATCGTATCCAAGTGAATCACGATCACCCTGACTATGACTTACAATACATCATGGGGCACTTCGAACCAGCTCAGCATCCCGACTTTACAGAGGTTGAGCTTAAATATGCTGATCGTGAAGGTATGTATGTACATCGAGTTGCGTATGAAGCATTTATAGATATGCATGCAGCTGCCAAAGAGGAGGACGTCACACTGACCATCAGATCAGCGGCGCGTAATTTTGCCTATCAGAAAGGTATATGGGAACGGAAATGGACGGGTCAGACCAAAATTGAAAATGGGAAAAATGCGTCTGTTGCTTACCCTGACCATAAGACAAGAGCTATGAAAATTCTTAAGTACAGCTCTATGCCAAGTACTTCGCGTCATCACTGGGGCACAGATATAGATTTAAATAATTTTGAAAATGAATACTTCGAATCAGGGCAAGGCTTGAAAGAGTATAATTGGTTAGTGCTACACGCCGCTGATTATGGGTTTTGTCAAGCCTATTCACCTAAAGGAGCTGATAGGCCTTATGGTTATAATGAGGAAAAGTGGCACTGGTCCTATCTCCCATTAGCAACAAAGCTGCTGGCCACAGCTCAGCAGAAATTATCAGATGATATGATTACGGGATTTATGGGAGCTGAGGTGGCGTCAGAGATCGGAGTCGTTGAAAAATACATCATGGGTATTAATCCAGCCTGTCAAGACAAATAAACAAAAGATAACTATGGCATTAGTAGAATCAAATATGCTACCGATAGGGACTACAGCACCTAATTTTCACCTGAAGGATACAGTCAGTGGAAATTACTATTCGCTTACGGACTTAAAGTCGGAGAAGGCGACGGTCATCATGTTCATCTGTAATCATTGTCCATTCGTGATACACGTCAATAGCGAATTAGTAAAGATGGCTCATGAGTATCGCCATAAAGGTGTCTCTTTCATCGCCATCTCCTCCAATGATGTAGCGAATTACCCTGACGATGATCCGGATAAAATGAGATTAGTGGCTAAGGTATTGAGGTATCCATTTCCTTATCTCTACGATAAAACTCAAGAGGTCGCCCGTGCGTACGACGCTGCCTGTACACCAGACTTCTATGTGTTTGGTCCAGCTATGGAGCTGACCTACCGTGGAAGGCTTGACGCATCGAGACCTGGCAATGATGAGGAGCTTAATGGTCGAGACTTACGAGCTGCCATAGATGCGACTTTAGAAGGAAAGGCGGTAGAGCCGCAGTACCCAAGTGCTGGCTGCAATATAAAATGGCTTACATCCTGACGTGCCTTAATACGTATCGAGTGAGCTATATACCTTAAGATGTTGATAGGATTAGATCCACACTCATGAAGAATGGATGTTGATCAGCTGCGGTCTAAAGGTGGTAGATTCTTGTCTAATCAGTCACTTCATTATGATCAATGAGTCTGAAACCGTTACCATGAATGTTGACGATCTCCAAATTCGGGTCTTTGCTGATGTACTTTCTGAGTTTCGTGACGAATACATCCATACTTCGGGCAGTGAAGTAATTATCTTCACCCCATATTTTGGTGAGTGCCTCTGATCTGGTCAGGACCTCATTTTTATGAATGCAAAACATGCGTAGTAGGTGAGCCTCCTTGGGGGAGAGTTTATCTTTACTCGCCTCTTCTCCGTTTTTATAATTCAAGATTCTTAGCGGATAATTAAAATGATAATTACCGATAGAAAATTCTTTTATCTCTTCTCTCGGGTCAGCCTTCTTTTCCGATCTACGCATGACTGCCTGTACTCGATAGAGCAGTTCCTCTGAGTTAAAGGGCTTAGTGATATAATCATCTGCCCCGATCTTAAAGCCTTCTAAGACGTCCTCTTTAAGAGCCTTAGCCGTGAGAAAGATAATTGGAATATCAGCGTCTTTCTCTCGTACTTCTTTCGCCAAGGTGAACCCGTCCTTCTTGGGCATCATCACATCAAAAATGCATAGATTGAAGCTACCCTTGTTGTAGGTGTTATACCCTGCTTCCCCATCAGATTCGAGGGTAACATCGTAATCATGCATCTCTAAGTAAGATCGTAAGACATCACCGAAATTCTGATCATCTTCTACTAAAAGGATTTTGTTATTCATGGAGTGAAGATTGCGTATAATATATAGATGATAAAAATCAGCTTTAGTCACTATCTGAAGCAGAAAAAGGTAAAAATATCGTAAAAGTACTGCCATTACCTGGCTCACTCTCCACATTGATCCTCCCCTGATGTGCATTTACGCTGGCTTTCACATAGCTTAAGCCAAGTCCAAATCCCTTAACATTGTGCAGATTACCCGTATGCACCCGATAGAACTTCTCAAATATACTTTTTAATGCTTCTTTTGTCATTCCAATACCTTTATCTGATATGATTATATTGATACCATTGCTGACGTTCTCTGTTTTTATTTTGATTTGAGGCGCTTCGGAGGAGTATTTTTCAGCATTATCCAGCAGATTATGGATGACATTCGAGATGTGATTCTGGTCAGCTCTGATCACAGACTTTTCAGCACCTAGATCTACTTCTATGTTGCCATCTCGCTTATTTACCTTAAGTCTAGAATGTTCAGCAGCGTTTTTGACCAGGGTATGGACATCTATTTCTGATATCTTGAGTTGGAACTCGCTCTTATCTATTTGTGCCATCTGAAGTACCTTCTCCACCTGACCAAGCATTCTCTTATTTTCCTGCTTTATAATGTTAGCAAAACGATTGACCTTATCTATGTTGCCATTCACCTTGGGGCTTTTTATGGAGTCCGCTGCCAGCGAGATTGTCGCTATCGGAGTTTTGAATTCATGCGTCATGTTATTGATAAAGTCCGTCTTCATCTCTGATACCTTCTTTTGAAAGAGAATGACATTAATTGTATAGATGAAACAGAAGAGTATTAATCCAGTGAATATTAGTGAGCTTAAAATAGAAATCCAACTGGAAGACCAGAGGTATCTTGTTTTGTTAGGAAAATACACTTTGAGCTGCCCCGGTAGCTCGGACTCATTAGGAAAGAGATTGATAGAATATTTAGAGCGATATAAGCTTTGGTTCTCTCCTTGGTCTGATAGCTCGACTTCGCTAGACATCGGAGCGTCTTCGTACTCTACGGCATACTGGCCATTTAATATGGAGAAGCTTCTGGTCTTATTAGAGTAAAGTCCGTAGTCGTATCTTATATCTATGCCGCGATTTTGAAACTCGTTCTTCACAAATCGATCGAGCGTCTCGGGTGCGATATCTTCTATGTATCGATTCGGATTAAATTTATAGGCCAGGTCCTTAGTCTCATAGTCTCTCACGCTAAGCTTAAAATTTTTGCCAGTATCCTTAGCTTTCATGATCTCCTTAGTCTGTCGCTGGTAGTCTATTAGCTGCTCGTGCACGCTATTGAGGCCGTCCATCACATTATTATCAAAGCTCTCTGCTTGAATGTCTACGGCCCTTTTAATCCATGTGAATTGTATAATGGATGTTCCCAAAAGTGCCAAGCTCATCAAAGCAATGATTATGATGATAGACTGTTTACTCATAAGTGTGTTTCGTCAATTGCATGATAAACATTTTATGCGGGATTAATATGTTCCTCCTCTTTGGTTTAACGATCATTTAACCAGAACGATCTCCAATGAATATGGACAATAGAGAAGAGAGGTACACGATATCAATCTATCGGGAAGAGAGAGCTTAATTTAGTTGAGATTAAATCTGGCAGTTACCCCACCTTGAACGCTGGTGATCGGATAGGAAGTGGACAGATATGGCTGTGTCCTACTAAAATCTACGAAAGCCCTGAGCGATAAATTTTCGTTCAGATCATACTCCACTGATGGATTAAGCCTAAGTGTCTTCAGTCCTCTGATGGGCTCGGCACTAGCTCCCTTATCAATCTCATGTATCCAGGTGACATCATCTCTGAATGAGAAGTCAAAACTAATACTCATTTGCCTGCCTCTGGAGTTAGTTACTCTTTGATTCCCTCTGGTCTGCTCCCCCTCATCATTGTCAGCTCCTCGCGCTTGCCTTTTTCTTTTATTATTACCTCCGAATATACTGACGTCTTGAAGGACCCAGCCAAAGTTGAATGACATTTCCGTATTTCTCGCTTCAGTCAGTTGGCTGATATTACCCGTCAGCAAACTCAGGTTTCTTGTTTTCTTGTATTCGAAACCTGCTGTGATGTCATTAGTCGTTTTAATATCTATACCGATGATCGGATCGAAAGCTTCTGCAATGACCACAGCGGGTATCTCAAATATGGCATAATAGTTCTGAGATGATAACTCCGGATTGATGAAAAAAGCGCCCTGTAGTGGATCTTCTAAAGCTGACTGATACTGCAGATCAGTCTCGAAGCGGCTCACTTTCAGAGTAGATTTATAGCCGTGTGTCACTCTGAAGCTGGAGAATATGTTTCGGAAGGCTTCCATTTTAGCCAGTCCGTCCCAGCGGAGTGTCCAGTTAGGAGCAGGAAGGTAGCCTCGGCTCTGGATCTCTTTTGTGATATTCAGAGAGATATCATCTTCGACAAGAGCATTAGGTATAGTTAAGTCCTTGCCAGTATACGCTGCTAAGAATGAATGTATCAAGACATCATTCTGCTGGCGTCCGAATCCTTTAGCATAGGCTGGACCGTCTTCATCATGAATCTCTCCTAAGTTAGGGTTTTCATTGCCATTCCTTTCAAGTTCTGCCAGTCGATTAGATACTACGGCTCTATTTCTCTGAAATATATCGAAGAGGCCATTTACATCACTGTTAAAGAGCGTCTGCATCGAGAAGTACGTCACATCAAATGATCCAACATCCCTCAGAGTGGTATGTTGAAATAGTGGGGGTGTAGCGTAGGCTGTGTCTGGATTAGAGTTGATGAAGTACTCTGAGTGGTTGGATGTGAAGCTCTTTTTAAAGTTGACGTCCAGCTTGAAGTCTTTCCAAGGCTCTATCTCTATGTCAGCCTGATAGGTCTGCTGGGTATTCTGTAGCACCTGCTGATTCTGAAAACGATCTGGTGTGATCCAACCTTTTCTCGCTGCATCATCTAAGTACTGACCGCTAGCTAGATCAGGTTGTAATCCTAAGACAAATCCCCAGCCAGGAGCATCAAATCCTGATGATAGTCCCAGCAGATTAGACTCTGGTAGGAAGCCAGGTATGACGGTAGAAAGTCTTTCTTTGTACGAAAATTTGAAATTACGCAGGGAGAATAAAGGTCTTACTAATAGTTTGGCGATGGCTGATGGGCCATCTCTCTTTTGCTTTTCCTGATCATCACCACCAGCTGTTGGCTCCTTTTTCTCTTGACCTCTATTTCTACTGGATCTTCTTGAAGAATTAGAATGATCTAAGCTCTTAATATACTTCGATTTATCATACAGCTTATCAAAAGCGAAGGTAGCAGTCAGTGACCTGCTCTGATTATTACTGATTATATTGCCTAATTGGATGCCGTCCACACCGTCTGGTGAGCTGCCAAGCGGAATTCCATTATTGACAGATAGCGAACCGACAGTCCATGCATAGTCCGCATCGTATCCCGCTTTCACTGTCACCCAGTCCATATAGGGGAGGTATCTAATAGGTAGGGTATAGGATAGGTTGAGCTGATGATCATAATTCTTATTACGACCAAAATCTCGCAGATTCTTCGTTAGCGTATCTCTTGCGGCCTGCTGCTTAAGAGCAATATCCGCTAAGACATTGACCTCTTCTACTTCTCTCCCAAATTTATTAAAAAATGGTCTGGCATCGCGGTCGATTCTAATACTTCCAGGTCTGATCTCATCCACAACAGAGAAATTAGTCGCGGTGAAATTCATCTTTAAGGCCTTGGTGAAATCCCAATCTAAGGTATAGCGTCTATCCCAATCAAAGCGCTGGTCGTTAAAAACGTAGTCAATATCTCTAGGGATTCTGTATTCTTTGACACTCTTAAACCGCCTCAACTCTGTACTGAAGGAAAAGCTATTAGGAAAAGGATTAAAGTTGAATTCTTTGAGGATCTTGAGGTGTTTGCTTTTAATCTTCTTAAAAGGCTGTATGGGCTTACCTGAGCGAGTATAATTATAAGTTAGACTACCTCGCTGGTCGTCAGCGATATCTTGCAGGATGATATCATCCTTATATTCAGTTCTCGTATGGCCGTAGCTGACGGTGAAGTTAGATATATCCCATGGCATAGGCTTCTTCTCAGCGCCAGCGGTCCGTTCTTTTCGCACATTGGTGAAGTTGACCGTTTTTATGGTAGTCGTCTGTGCGCTTCTGTCCTTTATGTCTTCTATTAGCTCTGGATCAGTGGTACTTTCGATGAGTTCATCTACCTTTAGATCAAGCTCAAATGGATCAAATTGGTCTTGAATTTTAGACTTAGCGTACTGTGCGTAGAAGGGTATCTGAACACCCCAGTCATTAGGCAAAAACTTCCCTAAATTTAGATTGGTAGCCACGTCATATTCAGTGATGCTTTCTAAGCTCCTCTCAAAAGTCCTTTCTTCCAAGGATCCCCAACCCACGCTACTGTAAGCTGCTGATGCGGTGAAATCACCCAAGTCAGCCAGTTGAATTTCTAATCTTGCCTCGCCTGCTATGCCCCCATTTTCATCTAAGCCATTAATTCTTAACTCATTCACCCAGACCTCGCCACAGAATGTAGAACCCCTATTATTGTGCCTGACGCCTATAGTAATCCCTTTCACATATCCCAGACTAGGGTTTCCTTTAATTCTTACAATCCCATTTACTGATGTCGTGTCCCCAGGGATCGTTTGCGCCAACTCACTCACACCGATACTAAATACGTCTGTAATATTTGCTTGTTCTAAGTTTCTCCGCTTTTTAAGCTCTCTGAGAAGTTCCAGATTTAAGTCAAAGTCATTTTCTTCTCTCCACACGATGGCTGAATAGTCATCATCAGGTATGTTGCTGATCGGATTGTCAGTATCTACTAAGGTAGTGTCCGAGAAAAAGAGCGGGATCTCGTACTCATAGTAGTTATTATTAAAGTCCTTGCCCAGCCTGATATATGCTGACAACTCCCCATTTTCAAATTCACCACTCATGCTAGGGTCTATCTCCGCGTGAGCAAACATTTGCAGCCTTTTATAATAGCGCATATCCAGTTGCGTGAGCTTGTACATGCGTGCATCACAACTATCTGGTAGCTCACAAATATTTAGATTTAGCGCATTTTCATCTTGCAAGACATTGGCGAAAGTGTTAAAAACTCGCTCCTGGACAATTCCCTTGGGAGATACATAATTAAAAGGCAGTTTACTACTGTTCTCCTCTATACCAATTTCATTCACAACGAATGAAGATGCATCCAGCTCGTCAGGATTGTTTACATCAGAACAGTCTCTTGGCAGTCGTCTCCACTGATTTCTGACCAGTTCGAATTCTGCTAAGCGTAGCAGCTTGGGTGTCTCGAACCCTGTCATGTACATTCTCATAAACTGGATAGATCTGAACCCTTGTATTCCGTTCACAGCTTTTGATTCATCTTGAATAGGGATTTGGAAGCGGTACCACTTCTCCGTTTCACCAGAAGGATTGAGCACATCACGCACATCGGTGACGAATTCAGCATTGACCACATCTATTTCTCCATTCTCATTACGTAGTTTGACTTCGTACTCATAGTAAGCCTCACTTTGCTCTAACGATCGATTGTCATTCAGATCTTCTGCATCTGGTATAGGATTACCAGTACCAATTCTTGAGGTTTCTTCTGGTGCGTTACCTTGTGGGTGATTGTACCTAAGATACCTCTCTTGTAGATTAGGAGCACCATTAAATCTTTCATCCCTGTAGGAGATAAAGTTGTCATTAGAAGGGTCAGTCTCCACTGAAAAATCTTCTGGATATACCGCTGCTACCTCGCTCACATAGTCGCTAAACATAGCTCGCTCACCATCGTCATCTAAACCATCCAAACCCAAGTCTTGCTCTCTTCTAAATTCTAAGTCAAATGCATTGACCTGAGGGATTGTCAGGGGTATCAGTCCCCAAGCTGTCGTCAGCTCTGGTGTATTTTCACCAGGTGTTTTGACAGAGTTTTCATAGAATTGCTGATTGTCTTTTAGTATATCTTCTGATACATTACCTAAGTTAAAAAATAAAGATCCATCCTCACCTATGGGCTGTTCATTACCATCTCTATCCTCAATGAATGGGTTGAGCATCCAGAATTCGATATATTCAAAGTTAGCTGCTTGAAAATCATTATTTGGTAAGTACCTCATGATCCCTCCCCATCTTGATTCTGGATCTTTCAAGACCACTTTTTGCTGACTATCATCCAGTTCTAATCCAGCTGAAACTTCAGATCCCGCTGGTGGGTCAAAGTTATATTGGCCTCTCTCTGATGGATAGTATGCCAAATCAAAAGTGAGCAAGTCTGATATCTGACTTCGGGGTACATCTCGATTAAAGAGCTCTCGCTGCTGTACGATTCTAGTATAAGGATCTGCTCCATCAGCTTGGCTTCTGATCGTCCTGTCGTCTATGATATACCAGTTCAGCAGTGCTCGATTATAGCCATAGGATCTGTCATCTGTACGCGAAGATTCGGCAAATCTGGAGGGAGTACTAGCCAAATACCAGAGATTAGGTCTAGACCCCAAGGGGATACTACTACTGGCTCCTTCGAAATCATCAAGACTGACCACACCTTCATCCTCTCCTTCGATATTGATCGCTCCTGAGTGCCCTGGCTTTAGTGCCGCTACTTCTGCAGAAAAATTGATCAGTGATGGTTCTTTAGTATTAATGAACGGCAGCTTATCTACGAGCCTGGTGACGAATGGTGCTTCTGAGCTATAATTGAGGTCCAGTCCGAACACTCGATTGTTAATAGGATCACTACCGATATTCACTTTCTGAGTAAATGGCCGTTCGAATAAGCGCATATAAGTACCTCCGATGTTCAATTTTTTATTGACTGCGAAGTCAGCTCTCAATCCAAACATAGTCTTTTGCTGCAAACTAAAGAGAGACTGATCCTCGAATGAGACTCTGATCGGCACTCCCTGCTGTAGATACGCGTCATTCAAAATTTTAATCCTGCCTATACCATAGTCGATATCATAATCTATACCTTCTCTCAGGATCTGGCTACCCGCTCTCACGGTGACTGACCCCTGAGGAATGTTGAATGAACCTAAATTTATTTCAGAGGAGACAGATGACTTAAGCGTTCCTTTTATGACGAATAAATTCTTATCCAGATTCTCTCTCGCTAAGGTGACTGAATTATCATATAGAGTAGGGAAGCCATATTTTTCGTAGAGGATCTCATTACCATCTAATAGCTTAAGCAGTGAATTGCCAAAGGGTTCTAGCACTGGAAAAAAGATACTACCCGTTCTGGTGTTGACGGTCAGTCCAGGCTGAAAGTCAAATATTCCATCTTGCTGAGGATCTCCATAGGAGTTGAGTCTATCCAGCTGGAAAAAGTCTAAGAGTGGAATCTGCCTGAATCCGTCCTCTGGTAAAAATCTCTTTAGACTCACATCTTCGTTATCCTCGTAAAATATGTCTAATAGAAAATCTTCTTGAGTCAGCTGAGATGTACCTAAGGAGTATACATTTTTCATCATCAGGTCCCAGGATGGAAGATCTACTCGCTGGTTAGAGCTTTTCAGCATCTTCACATAGATGACCTCGTCAGGACTGGCCTCTTCTTCCATAGTAGTAGGATCGAAGGTCGTACCACCTGAGCCCGTCTCGTTAGTGATCTCTCCTACTTTATAGACCTCATTACCATTGAGCGAGTAGGTATATTCGAATGCGACTCCGAGTACTTGATTAGGTCTGAGTCTGGTATTCAGTGAGATGTACCCTAGCTGAGGATGAAAAGTGAATTCATTGGCGTTCAGCCGACGCATACTTTGGATCTCAAAATCCCTGACTTGACTGAGCCCGTATTTGCTTTGCAATTCTGATGCAGCATTCACTCTGGTATTTTCATCTTGTACCAGTTCTGCAAAGAGTCTTGAATTTCCGTTTTCTGGTAGTATCCGCTGGTCTACATCCCGCTCATCGCCCATAAACGTATTATTTGGTGGATACTCAGTGTCAGGATCAGAGAATTCACTAAGGTCTGACTCTCCCAAGTAAGAGATGGCTGCTACTTTAGAAGAGCTGCGCAAATTGGAATTTTGTTCGTTAGTTACCCAGACTTCTATATTTTGGATTTGAACTAAAGAGCGCACTTGAGGCATATTGGAAAGCGCGCTTTCATAGATGTCTCTGAAATAATGGGCTATGAAGAAGTGTCTGTTCTCATCGTATTCATCAGGCCTTATTTCAAATTCTTGGACCAATGCCCCATTCTCTATTTGAAGATCTTTTCTTTCTGATCGCTGCTGGGAGGCGACACCTGTCAAAGTCAGGCGGCCAAACTGTGCTACCGTCTTTACACCAAACAGCTTCTGAGGCCCTTGGATCAGATTACTTCTGAGGGGTAGGCTGACATCCCCCGCCTCTATCTTTTTGATGATATCGTCCTCTGAGAACTGCTCACTATCGTAGTCTATTTTAATTTTATTATCGAAATCGAACGAGGCATTTGTATCATAGTTAAAGTCAAGATTCATCTTCTCGCCTATATTCCCTTCTACATTCATCTGAATGTCCATATCAAAGTCAAAACCGCCTTGACTCTGCAGTCTTGGTGGAATGAATGGATTCTGGATGCGCTGATAGTCCACACCAAAGGTAAGATCAATATTGCCCTTCGGCTCAATAGTCACATCAGTACCACCGAATAGTCGGTCCACTAAAGAGCTGCCTAAGTCTATGCGTTCTATGGGGTTTAGGACTTCACCAAATCTCGCCCGAGGTGCGTCAACTCCTGACATCCGGCCGAACTGTTCTCGTTGCTGTTTCTTATTTCGATACTCTATATACTCATTAAAAGTCATATAGGTAGGAGCTCTATAGAATTCATCGCCAATCTTTTCGGTGACAATGTAGTAGCCCGATTCTGGGTCATACTCTACTTCCTGTTTGATCACGCTGGGCTGTATATCAAATGGATTATATACATCGTCAGTGATAAAGTCGCCTTGTCTATCTCCAGCAGGGAATGTGTCTAAACTTTCAGCCTGTATTAGCTGTTGATAAGGATCGGGTGGATTAGTTCCATAAGCTAAACTCTGAAATGAGGAGAACACACATGCGAATAGAAAAACAGGATATATAAAACTCCTCATTTTGAGATGTTAAGGATTCTTTCTGTTACGTTAAAAGATTCTTCGGGACAATGAGATATCTAACGCAGAACCAATAGAACGAGTATAGCAATTATAAATTATCTCGAAACTTGTTGAAGCACTGCTTTGATTAACACTTCAACAGTCATGCCAGCCGAATAATATTTGTCTATGCTCTTTTTAATCTGATTTCTTTGAAAACCTAAGGCCAATAGCGCTGTGGTCGCTTCTTCTGGTACAGGATTGTCTATTCCTGCAATTTGGACATCAGCTGATAGCCCTTCTTTAATAATTTTTTCTTTAAGATCTAAGATGATTCGCTTTGCTGTTTTCGGGCCCACACCTTTGACTTTATTGAAAGCTACAACATTCTCATTTGCAATGGATTGTCTTACCTCTGGTGAGCTCATACCAGAGAGTATCAGCCGAGCCGTATTTGGTCCTATTCCAGAGACTGATAGCAGATGTTGAAAGACAGCTCGTTCATCCTGGTCAAAAAAGCCGTAAAGCGTCTGAGAATCTTCTTTTACGTGTAGATACGTCCATAATTTTACCTTTGTGGAAGTTTCTATTTTCGAATATGTCTGAAGACTGATGTTGACATGATACCCCAAGCCATTTATGTCGATGTAGAGATAGGTGGGGGTCATCATGCTGATCGGTCCATCTAAGTATGCTATCATGAATAGAAAGTGTATTAGTGAGCGAAGGTAGAATAATAATATATATAATAATATGATACTATTTAAAATATTGAAATACAGATAATTAATGAATATTTTACTCTTGGGAAGTGGCGGTAGAGAACATGCATTCGCCTGGAAGTTAGAACAAAGCCAAATAGAACATCAATTATACATAGCTCCAGGCAATTCAGGTACGCTGCTGCATGGACAAAATATAGACCTTCAAGTCGGGGATTTTGATCAAATAAAATCGTTCGTCATAGAGAAATGTATAGATATGATTATAGTCGGGCCTGAAGTGCCTCTCGTAGATGGTATTGTCGATTACTTTGCAGCAGAGGATGTATTTGTCTTGGGTCCAGATCAAGAATCTGCGAATCTCGAAGGGAGTAAGGAGTATGCTAAGCTATTTATGGACGAATTCAACATTCCGACGGCCGCTTATCAGTCCTTTACCTCTGAAACTATAGAGGCGGGACTGAGCTATCTAGAGGGTATGCAGGCGCCGATCGTCCTTAAAGCCGATGGGTTAGCAGCAGGGAAGGGAGTACTTATCCTGGAGAGCATCGCAGAAGCTAAGATCGAGCTGAGAGCCATGCTTAGCGGCAAATTTGGAGATGCCAGCTCCACAGTCGTCATAGAAGAGTTTCTGACAGGCATCGAGTTTTCTATGTTCGCGGTAACTGATGGATCATCTTATAAGCTACTTCCGACAGCCAAGGATTATAAGCGAATCGGAGAAGGAGATACTGGGCTTAACACTGGTGGCATGGGAGCTGTGTCGCCCGTCGCGTTTGTGGATGAAGTCCTGCTCAAAAAGGTAGAAGAGTCAATAATTAAACCGACTATAGATGGCATACATGCCAGAGGACTTAACTACAAAGGATTTGTCTTTTTTGGGTTGATTGCAGTTGATGGGGAGCCTTATGTCATAGAATATAATTGTAGAATGGGCGATCCAGAAACGGAGGTCGTACTCCCTCGCCTCAAAACTGATCTTTTAGAAATTTGCATTGCTGTAAAAGATGAGTACTTGCAGGATATTCAGATAGAAATTGATGAGCGTCACGCTGCTACTATCATGCTCGTATCGGGAGGATATCCTGGACCTTACGACAAAGGCATAGATATAAAGGGTGTAGATGAGATTAGCGACTCCATCGCATTTCATGCAGGAATGAAGGAGTGCGCTGGTAAATTATTCACTAATGGTGGTAGAGTCATGGCGATCACCTCCTACGGCACCTCTATGGCTGATGCATTGACTAAGTCAATGCGCAATGCTGATAGAATCGATTTCCAAGGCAAATATTTTAGGTCAGATATTGGTTTTGATGTGGCATGACATACAGCTTAGCTCAAATACAAAAGATCACAGGTGGCATAGTATGCGGGAGTGATCTGCAGACAGCCATCTCTCAGATCTATTTTGATACGCGCAAAATTGCGATCCCGAGGAATGGCCTCTTCATTTGTTTTGTCGGGCATAAACGAGATGGTCACGACTTCATTAAAGTAGCCTTAAGAAAAGGTATCAATCACTTTATAGTAGAAAGAGATATCGCTGGTGAGGGCATTAATTATCTCAAAGTAGATTCTACTCTGCATGCATTACAGTCGCTTGCGGTATACCATAGATCTCAGATTGATATTCCTGTCGTGGGTATCACTGGCAGTAACGGCAAGACGATTGTAAAAGAATGGCTCTACACCATTCTCACAGCATCTCGACATGTCATGCGAAGTCCCATGAGTTATAACTCTCAGATAGGGGTAGCGCTCTCAGTGCTTCGGATAGAGGAGGCTCACGAGATGGCTATTATTGAGGCAGCTATAGAAAGAGCAGGTGAGATGCCGTCGCTGCAACGTATGGTAAAGTGCCAATACGGAATTTTTACCAATATTGGAGGCGCTCATGAAGCAGGATTTCGCAATAGAGAGGAGAAGATCAAAGAGAAGCTGACACTATTTAAGAGCTCTGAGTCAATCATATATTGCGCAGATCATCACGAGATTGCTTCTGCCATGACACAACAAAGAAGACCGACTGTCAGCTGGAGCCACTACCCAGGGATAGCCGACTATTTTATACAGACCCAGCACCACCATAGAACGACACAAATTGCCGTGCGTCATCATGATGTAACTCATAGACTACAGACTAAGATTACAGATGATAAATCGTTAGAAAATCTAATTCATTGCCTGGTTTTTGCCCTCGAACATCGCATGGATATAGTGGATATTCAGCGCGGCGTAGACAAAATCAAGAAGCTCTCTCTTAGGTTAGAGCTGAAAGAGGGCGCTCAGGGTAATATCATCATTGACGATAGTTACAGCTTTGATATAATCTCTTTAGAATCAGCCCTTTCATTTCTCCACGATCACGCTAAGGGAAGGAGTAAGGTGTTGATAATCAGTGATATTCCGCAGGTCAAAAATAAACGAGAAGCTTACAAGCTACTGACTGATCTGATCCACGTTCACCAGATACAACATATCATACACATAGGTATGGATGCTCACTTGCTAAAGTCTACGCTAGATCCGTCAATTAACTGTATCACGTTTGATTCTGTAGCTGACTGTATGACATACCTTTTACGTTCTCCAATAAAACAGTCTGCAGTCTTGGTGAAGGGAGCTAGGGAATATCAATTCGATAGATTATCTCGTAGGCTGTCGAGGAAGCTACACCAAGCAGAGCTAGAAGTGAACCTGTCAGCAATCAGGCAAAACCTAAATGTGATGACGCGGCATCTGGATCCGAAGACGAAGCTACTATGCGTGATCAAAGCCGATGCCTACGGTACTGGTAGTCTGACTATCGGCCACTACCTAGAGAGTATAGGAGTAGATTATTTAGCAGTGGCTTACACGGATGAGGGGATAGAGCTTCGACAGAGCGGAGTCACCTTGCCCATACTGGTACTGAATCCTGAAGTAGATCAGTTTAAGGAGATTCATGCTCATCAGTTAGAGCCTGAGATATATAGCATTGAGCAGCTGAAGGCCCTGTGCGCATCTGGAGTGCCTTTAAGTGACATTGGCATTCACATCAAACTGGATACGGGTATGAATCGCCTGGGATTTCAGCCAGAGGATCTCAAAGAATTAATTAGACTTTTAACCACATATAAAATTGAAGTCAGATCAATCATGTCGCACTTAGCAGCTAGCGATGATGCTAGTAAAGATTCATTCACAAAAGGTCAGCTGGCGAAATTTCATCGATTATCTCAACAGCTGTGCGAAGCTCTGGATATCAGCCCCTTACGGCAAATATTGAACAGCTCTGGAGTCATCAGATATAAAGAGCATCAATATGAGATGGTCCGTATCGGTAAGGCTATGTATGGCTTAGACATGACCTATGAGATGGATAATCAGTTGATTAAAGTACATCGACTATACGCGAGAGTCTCTCAAGTGAAGGCCGTCACTGCGGGATCTACCATAGGGTATGGATGTCATTTCATTTTGTCAGAGGTACGAAGGATAGCCATCATCGGTGTTGGCTATGCTGATGGTTTGCCCAGAAGTCTTGGGAATGGGGTGATAAGTTTTAGAATCGGAGGCGCTATGGCACCTACGATTGGCAATATCTGTATGGATATGTGCATGATTGACATCACTGAAGTGGATGGCGTATCTACAGGAGATAGGGTAGAGGTATTTGGCGATCATGTCGATATTCGAGATGTAGCAGCAGCTGCTGGAACGATCCCGTTAGAGATACTCTCTAAACTCTCTAAGCGCTTGAACAAGGTTTATGTGGAGGAGTAATCAAAACTAATGCTCAAACTTCTATCGGCGGCCGATCCTTATAATACTAAAATAGAGAAGACATTCATAAAGATTGCATGCAGCCCCCCAGTGCGCTTAAGATGTTATTTCGAATCAACTCGATAATAAACGGCACTACTTTTGACGTTCTGGTAGTTAAGCCTTTAACAAGCGAATGATGATAAAACAAGCCATGATTTTCAGCTTAGCGTTTCTGATGGGAGCTCAGATAAATGCCCAAGATGAGGATCCAATCCTATTCACGGTGAATGAGCGACCTGTCTATCATTCGGAGTTCGATTACATTTACAAAAAGAATAATCGGGATAAAGCTGACTATTCTAAAGAAAGTCTACAAGAATACTTAGACCTGTACATTAAGTTTAAACTTAAGGTAGAAAAAGCGAAGGAGCTTAGACTTGATACCCTGAAGGCGCTTCAGACTGAGCTTGCAGGCTATCGAAAGCAATTAGCTAGCGCATACTTGGTGGATAGAGAGGTCACAGAGGCACTGATAGATGAGGCATACCAGCGCAAAATGCAAGATGTCAAAGTGCGTCATATTTTAGTCTCAGTTCCAGAAAAAGCTTCTAAAGATCGCATCGCCGCCGCTGAGGAAAAAATCTATAACATAAAAGAAAAATTGAATAACGGAGCGGATTTTGGTATGATGGCTAAGACGCTCTCTGATGATAAGCGATCAGCTGCCAATGACGGTGAGCTTGGCTGGCTGACGGCTACTCTACCCAACGGATTCTACACACTAGAGAACGCGATATATGAGACGGCAGCTAATCAAGCTTCTCAGCCCATTAGGACTAAAATAGGTTATCATATCATAGAGGTATTAGATAAAAGACCTGCCAGAGGTGAAATTGAGGTGTCACATTTATTGATCAGATCAAAGAAAAACGGTAGAGCCATACCCAATGCTCAAGCGACTGTTGATAGCATCTACGCATTAATTCAGGGCGGTCGATCATTTGATGAAATGGTAAAGCTGCATAGTGATGATAAGAACACGGCGAGACAAAATGGGAATTTAGGGTTTTTTGGCATCGGTATGTATGATCCAGCATTTGAGCGCGCAGCCTTTAGCCTAAACGAAGATGGTGATATGACGGCTCCAGTAAAATCTTCTATCGGATGGCACATCATTAGAAGGGACAGTAAGCGTGACTACTCCAATGAGCAAAAGATGAAGGCGAAGCTTAAAAATTCTATTTCTACTGATGATCGTTTTGACATGGCAAAAGCCGCCAAGATAAAACAGATTCAAGAAGATGCAGGTTTCAGTTACGATGATGAGGCTTTGCAGGGTTTCACGGCCCAGCTCAATGAGGGCTACTATTCTTTTAAGTGGGAGATTCCCTCCGTAGCAGATAAGGTGATTGCTACATTTCCCGGTTTTGCTACCTACACAGTCCAGGACTTTGCTGAGTATAGTAAGCAGAACACTAAAAAGAGACTTAGGTTTGATAGGTCCATACCGCTGCATGAATCAGTCGGTAAGATGTTTGATGCATTCATCGAAGAAAAGACATTAGCCTACGAAGAGGCTAACTTAGAGTCAAAATATCCAGACTTTAAGGCACTGATGAGAGAGTACTCTGAAGGTGTGCTTCTTTTCGAAGTGACTAAAGAAAATGTATGGGATAAGGCATCAAGAGATACCGTGGGTCTCAAGGACTTTCACAGTCGGCACAGAGATGATTACACATGGAAGGATCGGATCGTTCTAGATGAGTTTATCATAGAAACTACCGATAAAGACATCCTCCGTGAAGTGAATAAACATGCGGAAAGAATGAACAAAGATGACCTTATAGCCAAAATAGCAAAAGATCACGGGCAGACAGTCTTTGTAGAAAATCATACATACGAGAAAGGAGACGATCATCTTAGAGGCATCAAGTGGAAAGAGGGTCATAAAGAAGTAAGAATGGATCAAGTCAATAAAGAGAGCAAAGTCATCATCGTCCGTGATATCTTACCAGCTGGTAAAAAAACGCTAAAAGAGGCTAAAGGCTATATCATAGCCGACTATCAGGATGAACTTGAAAAAATATGGGTGCAATCACTCCGTGATCAGTACCCTGTAGAAATCAATGAAGATGTCTTAGATTCAATGGTTCAATAAATGATACAGGCTAAGCTATCTATTGTAATATGCCTTTCCGTCATCTTTATTTCCTGTCAGCAGCAGCCAGACATTGTGGATAATAATCCAGTCATTGCTAAAGTCCATAAGTTTGAGCTAAGATCTGATGAGCTACAAGATGTGATATCTGATGCCGTGTCTACTCAGGATAGTATAGCCATGGCTAATGCCTACATAGAAAACTGGTTACGGGAGATGATCTGGATCGAAGAGGCAGAAAACAAGATGGGCTCGGATGCTGAGCTAGAGTCACTGGTGGATGCCTACCGCGCCAGTCTGATCAAACTGCAATACGAAAATAGGATCATAGAAGAAAAGCTAGATTCGGTCATAAGCGATAATGAATATATAACGACCTATGACAAATATAAATCTCAATTTACTTTGGACGATCAGCTGATTCGGTGCTGGATTGTCAAGGTGCCGAGAGCGACTAACGGAATATCTCAGTTCTACAAAGACTTCAAAAAGAGTGAGTTAGAGAGTGTCACTCAGTACAGCCGGCTCTATGCTGAGCTGCACTACTTTGATGATCCCTCATGGCTGACGCTGAATGAGTTAAAAAATATTGTCCCAGAAGAAGTCATCAGCACGGCCGAAATCCGACAGAAGGCTAACTTCAGAAAAAAACAAGGAGATGACTATTATTTCCTTAAATTCATTGACTACAAAGACAAAAATGACTTCCCACCGTTAGAATACATTAAAGACGAGTTAAAGAGGCTAATCTTGCATAGGAGAAAACAAAAAATTATCGCAGATTTGACCGAGCAAATGTATGAGGATAAGCTTAAAAACAATCAAATACAGGTATTTTCAAATCCATCTTAGATGAATAGAATGATAATCGCTGGTCTGATGATGATGATCTCCATCACATCACAAGCCCAGCAGTCAGAGCAAATAATAGATAAAGTTATCGGGAAAATTGGGGGAGAATATCTTCTCTATTCTGACCTCATCAATGGCTATCGCTACCAGAAGGAGCGTATGCCAGAGCTGGAGGAAGAGGCCATGTGTGGCATCATGGAGCAGCTGATATCTCAAAAAATCCTAATAGATCAAGCTAAGCTGGATAGTATCGAGGTTTCAGCTGATGAAGTTGAAAGTCAATTAGACTACAGAATAGAGAATATCCTGCGAGCTATGGGAGGCGACGAAAATAGATTCACTGATTACTATGGGAAGTCTATAGGTGAAGTGAAAGATGACATGCGCTTAGACATGAAGCAAAATATTTTGGCGCAGCGCATTCAGGGTAAGTTAATTAACGAGGTGACCATCACACCCAAAGAGGTCGTAAAATTCTATGAGCAGATACCTCAGGATAGTGTTCCCTTTTTAAGTTCTGAAGTAGAAATCAGCGAAATAGTGATGAAGCCACAGGTCAACGCCGAGGAAAGTGAAAAGGCTCGTCAAAAGTTAGAAGGTATCAGAGAAAAAATAATTAGTGGAGAGGAGACCTTCGAAGATATGGCCTCTCAGTATTCTGCGGACGGATCGAGAGAGACTGGCGGAGACTTAGGCTGGGCTAAGCGGGGTAGTTACGTGCCAGAGTTTGAGGCAGTAGCCTACACTCTAGAGAAAGGTGAACTCTCAGATATTGTGGAGACTGACTTTGGCTTTCATATCATTAAGCTGAAGGAGCGCAGAGGTAATTCTATTAATGTCCAGCATATCTTGATAAGGCCGACCATCACTAGTGCAGATAATGAATTAGCTAGAAATAAATTAGATTCTATCAGAGGGTTGATCGCCAGTGATTCGCTCTCTTTTGATTATGCTGTTAAATTATTTTCTGATAAGGATGTACCAAGCTTTAACAATGGAGGTCGAATGCAGAATCCAAAAACGGGGGATATCTATTTTGAAACAGCGGACCTGCCACCAGATATTTATTTTGAAATAGAAGATATCGCAGTGGGTGATATAACTGACCCATTGGAATTTTATGACCAGCGTGATGAGCTACAATATAGAATCGTCAGGTTAGAGTCTCGCACTAAACCTCATAGGGCTAGCTTGGAGACGGACTATTCGCGCATCCAGCGCTTCGCCAAGGAGAGTAAGAAAAACCAGTATTACAATAACTGGATGTTAGAGAAGATGGATCAAACTTTCATTGAGATTGATCCTGATCTGAGCAATTGTCAAAATCTGACTCAGTGGATTAAAGAGACTGCAGATCTCGAGCCTAGCTCGAATTAATCATAGGCACATTACCGCCGACTAAGTATATAGCTATTGATCACAGTACTATTCCTGAACAGCTATTAGTTATGCGCATTTGCGCTAAGATGTCATCTCCACTGACCTTGAGTGTGACATTACTATATTGGACAATATCGCCTTTTGCTTAAGTCATTAATATTGGATACTGGTCTACTCAAGACATTAGGAAGTAGTACATTGAGATGTTGAGAATAGGAGTATTAGTTGTTTTTGGAATGGGTCGCCGCTTATTCGAAACTACATTATAATGCATTGATAATCATTATTTTGGGTTGGATATAATGAGCGAAAATTTATGGTGTGTTGCGCAATGAATAGCGAACTCATTCGATGATCTTATTAAATAATTAAAAACTGTAGTATATGACTATACCAGAGATTGATAAGCAGCTGACTGACATACTGCACCACATGGTTGAGAATGAAGCCATAATAAATAACAAACTGCCCAGTATCCATAAGGATTACTACATAAGCGCTAAGAATTTATTTAGGTATTTAATTTTGCGAAGCTTTGATCTTCGAAAATATCACGACACGTTATCTGATCTTGGTATTTCCTCTATGCGATCAGCAGAGGGGTACGTATTCAGTAATCTGCATAATGTCATTAAGAATTTAAGACTCATTCAAGGTAAAGCTTTCCAACCATTTTCTGAGATGGAAGTAGTGGGTTATAAGAGGAGTAAGAAGCTGTTAAAAAAGCACGCGAATAGCCTATTTAATGAAATTCGGAAAAAGCATTTTACTGAGATTATGGTGACTATACCCCTTGAGGCCGCTGACGATATAGAGATTATCAGAGAGATGGCGCTGAGCGGAATGGAAATAGCCAGAATAAATCTGAGTCACGGTGATATGGACATATGGGAAAGAATGATAAACATCATCCGCATAGTAAGAGAAGAGACACAAAGGGAGATAAAAATCTACATGGACCTGTCAGGGCCAAAAATCAGAACATCAACAATAGAAATTCACGCAAAGAATGGTAAGGTAAAGAACGGTATACCTATCAAGGAAGGAGAGCATGTTATTCTGACAAAGAGGGATACTCTGGGTAAAAAATCAGTGTTTGGCAATGCTAATGAACAGCTGGAAAAAGCAGAAATAGGCGTATCTCTGCATGAAATCATTGATGATGCACAGGTGGGTGATATTGTACTCTTTGATGACGGCATGATAACTTCAAAAATTATAGCGAAGAGGCCAGACGAATTAGAATTAGTCATTACAGCATGCTATAAGTCAAAGCTTTCCTCGCGGAAGGGAATTAATTTACCTAATACCATTTTAAGTCTACCAGCATTAACGGATGAAGATGTTAACAACCTACCGTTTGTCTGTAGGCATGCGGATATTGTCGGATATTCTTTTGTAAGGACAGGTCCAGATGTTAAAAAATTATACGCCGAGTTAGAGAAAAATAATGCTCATGATATTGGTGTCGTATTTAAAATCGAAAACCAAGAAGCTTTTGAAAACCTACCAGAGATATTATTTGAGGGCATGAAACGCAATAAGATTGGGGTCATGATTGCAAGAGGTGATTTAGCCGTTGAGATTGGTTTTGAAAGGATTTCAGAAGTACAAAATCAAATTCTTTGGTTTTGTGAGGCAGCTCACATCCCAGTCATTTGGGCGACTCAAGTACTAGAAAATTTGGCTAAGACTGGTACACCATCAAGAGCAGAAATAAGCGATGCTGCCCAAGGGGCACAAGCAGAATGCGTGATGCTCAATAAAGGGCCATATATAAATGATGCCATAAAAACCCTCAAGAATATTCTAATCCGCATGGAAGGCCATTCCTTTAAGAAAAAGAATGAGCTAAGAGCACTTAACATATCAAAAAAGTACTTCCAAAGAGCACATTCGCAATAAGTCATAATAGTGTCCTCATCTTTAATCACTGAATACGACAGCGAGCACAAAAAAAGGCTGGCATTACCCCCCAGTAAGCCAGCCATTAATTCCCAATACTTAATCCCTTAAGTATTATCAAAGTATACTGAACACCCATTCTCAAGCCAAAATCCTGCCAAGTCTCTCTAAATCCTCCATTTCATATTAATTTCTTTCGAAATGTGTAGTTATCTTACGTTCAATGGTTTCTGAGAGCTTCTTTCGCATTATTCAACTTATGCTGAGATATACATTATCTTTAATCATATAGCCAAAAGGATATGGATACCAAATCAAATAATCACTTTGCAGGAGCTATCATGATGATCCGCAAGCCTGTAGCTGAAGTATATAACGCTTTCATTAATCCAGAAATAACTACCCAATTTTGGTTTTCTGAGGGATCCGCCGCGTTATCGCAAGGGAGTACAGTGGAGTGGACATGGAAAGTGTTGAACCACAAAGTCAAGATAAGAGTATTAAGTCTGATACCTAATGAATCAATTCTCATACAATGGGGAAGCGATCCTGATGCTCAGGTGCGTTGGTCCTTTGAAGCGACGACTAAATCTAAGACATTAGTCAGTATAAGAAATACTGGCTTTAAGGGTAATCAAGATGAACTAATCAGTCAGATCAGAGATTCGACAGAAGGCTTTACTCTTGTACTGACGGGATTAAAGGCTCTACTTGAACATGGGGTGGTGCTAAATCTCGTGGCGGATAAATACGAAGATTTCGATGATTCTTTATGATTGTAGATCTTGCCAAAATATTTATTTACAGGGTAGGTAGAGTGTCTAAAAGCCTCACAACTATTTAGCTAAGAACACGAGTCACTTTAGACTAAGACAGTCTTTTTGCCTTCTACTAGCTCGCAGTAGTAGTCCTCATATTGAGGTAAGATCTTATCAATGTGAAAATCCTTTGCCCTGGCAAGGGCGCTCTTACGAAATGATTGGAGTAATACTTCGTCAGAAAGTAACTTGATAGCATGATTAGCCATGGATTCAACGTCACCTACATTTTCTAAAAAGCCATTTTCACCATGAACGATGACTTCTGGTAAGCCACCAATATTAGACGAAATTACTGGCACCTCACAGGCCATAGCCTCAAGCGCAGCGAGACCAAAACTCTCATTCTGTGATGGTATTAAAAATAAATCTGCCAATGCTAACAGCTCTTCTACAGCATCTTGTTTTCCTAAAAATCTTACTGACTGACATACCTTCAGTTCTTTGCAAAGTGCTTCTAAGGTGGTTCTCTCTGGTCCGTCTCCAATGAGCAGTAACTTGGATGGCAGTTGTTGATTTATTTTATGAAATATTCTTATGACGTCATCTACCCGCTTGACCTTCCTGAAGTTGGATGTATGAACGATAATTTTCTCTCCTTCGGGTGCGATCGCTTGTTTGAAGTGATCTTTATCAACCTTGCGAAACCGATCAAAATCGATAAAATTATAGATAACTCTAATATCCCTGTTAATCTCAAATTTTTCTAGAGTTTCATTCTTCAGGTGATTAGAGACTGCGGTGACTCCATCAGAACTATTGATACTAAACTCTACGACGGGTGAAAAATTAGCATGTTTCCCTACTAATGTAATATCGGTACCATGCAGTGTTGTTATGACAGGTATATCTTTCCCGTGTGACGCAAGTATGCTCTTGGCCATAAATGCCACAGCAGCGTGAGGTATAGCATAGTGCACGTGTAGAATATCTAAATCTTCATTTTTGACGACTTCTACCATCTTACTAGCTAAAGAAGTCTCGTACGGTAGATACTCGAATAATGGATAATTAATCGTGGTGACTTCGTGGAGGTAAATGTTTTCTGAGAAGATGCTCAGTCTTGCTGGTCGCTTGTAGGAAATGAAGTGAATCGAGTGACCTTTCTTCGCCAACGCAATGCCTAATTCGGTAGCTACGACTCCACTCCCGCCATATGTAGGATAGCAGACAACGCCAATTTTCAACTTTTTATTCAATTTGTCGGTGTTTAAATGAGCGAATCTGGTGATTATCCGAAATTAGTAGAACATAATTATTATCTATTGTGTTGTTATTTCCAGTTACTATTTTTAAGGACTCAATGGTAGTGTATTCGATCAATGATATTGAAAAATTATCAGGCGTAAAGGCCCACACCTTACGCGTCTGGGAAAAGAGATATGGCATCATCCAACCTAAAAGGACTGAGACTAACATCAGGTATTACCTAGATGAGGACCTTAAGCACGTCTTGAATATAGCTCTACTCAATAAAAAGGGTATTAAGATTTCTAAGATTGCTAAGATGCCAGATCAGGAGATTAAGACAAAGGTAGCTCAGCTATCTGATGTTGGGACAGAGTTTGAAGACTACTTGGACTCTCTTACGCTATCACTACTTGAACTAAACGAGCTGAAATTCAATCGAATTTTAGATTCTAATATTAAACAGAAGGGCTTAGAAAGGACGATGATGGAAGTCATCTATCCGCTATTGGATAAGTTAGGCCTTATGTGGATTACGGGTTCTATTAATGGGGCACATGAAAGATTCGTTAGAGGGCATATTAGACAAAAAATTATAGCCTGTACCGATAAAATAGAAAGTGATCCGAATAAATCAACCTTCATTATATACTTGCCAGAAAATGAGGATCAGGAATTGAGTTTGCTCTTCGCTCATTTTCTGATAAAAAAGTTTGGTTTTACAGTGATCAATTTAGGTCTGCATACGCCGGTGAAGGATATATCAGACGCAGCTCATGTCGCCCATCCAGACTTTATCTACACTATTGTAAATCATAACATAGCTGGAATGAGCATGTCGGAATATGTTAACTCTCTTAAAGCAACTATTCCTGATGGTAAAATTCTCTTATCTGGCATTCAGGTAGCTAAGTGTGATCCAGATCCTTCTGGAAAGATAAATGTGCTGCATAGTTTCCAAGCCTTATCTCAGTACTTAGAAGAAATCAGCCCAAAAAAGAAACATGCAGCATCTCTCGTAGCTCAGCTATAGCATCACTTCCAGTTTTTCCATTAGCAGCTGAGTGGTTTTTAAGCCCAGACCTTACACCCTTCGGTGCAATTAGTGCATATATTTATCTGATCTCTCCCCTGTAGCAGTGTCCTTCTGAATTTTCTATATTCACCTCCCCTCCATATATCTTTAAAGCTGTTATGCTTAAGGTCACCCAGGCGATGTGCAGCGTCCTTATCAAAGCAGCAGGGTACTACCACACCATCCCATGTAATCACGCAGGCATGCCATAACTTCCAGCAGTGATTTAAGAGCTTGTTCTTCACTTGGTAAGTTCCATCTTGCTGAAGTTGATAGCGAGAGTACTTAGCGATAGATGGTATCAGTTCATTTCCATTTCTATAGTCATACACCTGAGCTGTCTTGAGTTTCACTTCGTCTATGCCCATGTCTCGCGCGATACGCTTAATATCTTCGATTTGATGTTCGTTAGGCTTCACCACTAAGAATTGAAAAATGATGTATGGAGTATGCCTTTTGAGTACTTTTTTCCACTTTATAACTTGACGTGCCCCCTCGAGGACCATCTCCAGTGTACCTGCTTTTCTGTATTGTTCATATACTTCTTGAGTGGTGCCGTCTACAGATATAATGAGTCTATCCAAGCCAGATTCTACTGTTTTTCTAGCATTGGCTTCATTGAGAAAGTGGCCATTGGTCGAGGTCATAGTATACACGCCTTTATCTCGAGCCAGCATGACCATATTGAGAAACTCTGGATTGATATAAGGCTCGCCTTGGAAGTAGAACATCATATAGACCAGTCGATCAGCTACTTGCTCAAGGGTCTGACGAAAAAAATCCTTTTTCAGATTTCCAGTGTTTCGGCTAAATGATCTAAGGCCACTGGGGCATTCAGGACATCTTAGATTGCAGGCTGTCGTTGGTTCTACAGAGATTGTCATAGGCTCACCCCATTGGACTGGCTTTCTGATCCATCTGGTCCAGTGGTAGCTGCTGTAGAGCATCACCATATTCCAAACTCTTTTCCAACTCAGCTTGCTTAAGAAATTGAGACCATCACGTATCTTAGGATGCAGTACTATCATGGCCATTTATTTAAACACATAATGCTTGCTCACCAATGTACGTAAATACCACAAATATTAAGAAAAGTGAGATATAAGTCGATCAGCTGTCTGACTGTTAATGTTGATGGCAGCAGGTATTCATCTACCTGTGGTGCAGAATTGACCACTTGAGTTGATAAATATTTAAGACTAAATGACATGCATTCATTGATAAAAAAATTCGCAATCATTCCATCAATGACGTGCGTTTAGATCACGAGAGAAGTGTTAAAATCTATATGATCTAATAGCCAGTATAGATTTGCAGCAGATTATAAATCGATCTAGCTTTATATCAAATATTCTTTCCTTAATAGCGTATTAATTTTCTGCCAAACTGGCTATCGAATGATTCAGCTGCTTCGTGGTCTTGGCCCCCAGAACCTTGATTTTGTTGGCCCTATTAATCAAATTACCACTACCGCTGTGCAATTTCTTGTAACTATCGTGATAAGTATTTTGCACCGTATTTAGCTGTTTCCCTAATTTTTCCATATCCTCTAAGAAGTTGACAAACTTATCATACATTTTCCCTGCCTCTAAAGCTATTTCTACGGCGTGTCGATTCTGCTTGTCATTACGCCACATGGATTCTACAGTCTTGAGCGTAGCGAGTAGCGTAGATGGAGTTACAATCACGATATCCTTTTCAAACGCATATTGGTACAAATCGGGATGCTGCTTTATAGCAACACTAAAGGCTGTGTCTATCGGGATAAACATCAAGACAAAGTCAGGGCTCTCCATTTGGTACAGCCTGTGGTATGCCTTTAGAGACAGGTCATCGATGTGATTTCTGATGGATTTCGCATGAGCCGTGTGCCAACTTGTTGCAGCAGCTTCAGTATCAGCCTGTATGATTCTATCGTAGGCGGCAAGCGATACCTTAGAGTCGATGATCAGTCGCTTGCCATCAGGTATATGAATGATCACATCTGGCTTTTTCATGCGACCAAGGTCATCCCTAAGAGTCTGCTGTACATAGTACTCCCTATTTTTTTCTAAGCCTGACTTATCAAGAATAGACTCTAAGACAAATTCGCCCCAGTTACCTTGTTGTTTAAAATCCCCTTTCAGCGCTTTTGCTAAATTATTTGCATCAGCGGATATTTTGTGACTCTGCTCGTTGACCAGTTTGACTTGCTCTTTGAGTGACTCCACGCGTTTGATAGATTCAATGTGAGTACTTTCGATTTTAGCTTCGAACGATTTTAGTTTCTCTTCTAAAGGATGTAACAGACTCCTCATACCTTTAGACTGGTAGCGATCAAAGGTCTCTGACTGTTGTTCGATGATTCTATTAGCTATAAGTTCAAATTTTTGATTCTGCTGATCTTCATCACATAGCAATTCATCGTATTTGAGTCGTAGATGGCGATAGTCGCTTCTAAGGACTTGGCTTTCTTGCAGCTGTTGTTGCAATCGCTCTTGATAGTCAGTAGTCAATTTTTTTTCCTGATCCAATTCTGTAAGTATGATCAGATTGGTTTCTTTCAGTTGTGCAGATTCCTGGATGACCAATGACACTTTGCCTTTATAGTTTATGTATTGGATATAAAGGGTAAACGAGAAGACAACTATCAAAAGAAGTGGGAGTAAGATCGTGATTTCCATAGGCGCAAATATCTCAGCTACTGTGCAGTGTATTTGCACGATCAAGGCTATCTGATATTTGTATGATTCAGTCTACTTAGATAATTGCGGCCAGGATTTTCTCGCTTTAGAGAATGATTTAACTAATATTGCAGCATAATAAATCACTGCATTATGGATGGCATCAGCGAAGAAAAATTAAATCAGTTTATTATAGCAGGTCTGGAAGAGGATGTACGTGAAGGGGATCACACTTCCCTTGCTTGTATAGATTCTTCAAGCCGAGACACTGCCTATTTATTCGCTAAGGATAATGGTGTGATAGCAGGTGTGCCCATAGCTGAGAAGATATTTAAACATCTGGACCCTGAAGCAGAATTTAAAATACATATCCATGACGGAAATCCCATTAAATATAAAGATGTCGTTTTTGAGGTGACTTGCAATTCGCAGGCACTGCTGAAAGGGGAGAGGTTAGCGCTTAATCTGATGCAAAGGTTAAGCGGGATTGCCACGATGAGTGATCGATTTTTAGTGGAGACAGAAGGTCTGGGCGTCACTATCTTAGATACTCGAAAGACTACACCTCTGCTTAGGTTCTTGGAAAAATATGCTGTTCGCATGGGTGGCTGTTCTAATTATAGAGATGGTCTATATGATAGAATCATGATTAAGGATAATCACATCGATGCTTGTGGCGGGATTCCTCAAGCCATCAAGAGAGTGAATGATTATCTCACTAACAACAATTTGGATTTAGAAATCACTATTGAAGTGCGCAACCTAGTAGAACTCCACATAGCTCTTGAGACAGGCAGAGTGCATCGGATTATGCTGGACAATTTTGAATTGCCACTGCTGAGGGAGGCAGTATTAACTATTGGTTCTCGCTTTGAGAGCGAAGCTTCGGGTGGGGTGAATATCTATACGGTTAGGAAAATCGCTCAAACAGGTGTTGATTTTATTTCGGTGGGGGCACTGACACATTCAGCGGGAAGTTTGGACCTAAGCTTAAAGGTTCAGAAGAATTCACTGGGATAATCTTAGCTGAATACTGATGATTCATCGGATTTTTCTAAACGGGGTAGGTCAGAATAAGGAAACTCAGTAGAGCCCCAAAAAATATGATGGCCAGCCAAAAGCGCACATCCTTAAATACTGACTCTTCATTATTCTCTAACATAGATTGGTGTCTGGATCTGAAAGTGCTGGCTTAGGCACGTTCAGGGTTTAAAATCATAGTCTACGACATCGAAAACTACACAGGTACTTATAGTTTACTTAAAGAAAGAAACACAGACCATTATGACTCTCAATAGTCAAATACGATACCATAGCAAAAATGAGTAATGTGTCGTATACTTCAGGATGAGTAGGTCATTTAGAGCAACCATAGCATAGAGCCAAATGACATGCCTAAATCGTTGTGATCCAAGCCGTTGTAGATGCTTTATATGATCTATTTGACCAATACATATCTTTTCTTAAGGTATAAAATACCTCAAAACTTTAGAGATGGTAGATGCATGTTTCTTGGCATGAGCTTAACTAGTGGCTGCAATTAGCTTCTTGACAATAGCTGGTCCTTCATAGACGAAGCCAGTGTAAAGCTGTATCAGGCTGGCGCCGGCCTCTATTTTTTCTTTTGCTGATGCAGCATCGTGGATACCTCCGACGCCTATGATGGTGATGGCTCCAGCAGTCTTGTCATGGATGTAGCGTATGACTTCAGTTGATCTATCCTGCATTGGCACACCACTTAGGCCTCCATTACCTATCTCGCTGATGGTGCTGCCAGCGGTCTGTAGCCCTGCTCTATTGATGGTGGTATTAGTCGCTATGATTCCATCTACACCTACTGATAGGACTATGTCTATCACATCATCTATTTGCGACCAGCTGAGATCGGGTGCTATCTTGAGCAAAATAGGTCGCGGATTCGCGTAGCGCTCATTCTCTGCTACGACACTCTGTAGCAATGCTGTGAGCGGCTCTTTGTCTTGTAGAGCCCGCAGATTTGGCGTATTAGGTGAGCTGACATTGATGACAAAGTAGTCTACGTGATCGTGTAGCTTATTGAAGCTGATAATGTAGTCTGATATAGCATCTTCATTAGCTGTATTCTTATTCTTGCCAATGTTGCCTCCAATGACAACGTCAGATCGCTTGACTTTTTTTAATCGGTCCACTAAGTAATCTACTCCATTGTTATTGAAACCCATCCGATTGATGAGCGCCTGATCTGCTTTGAGCCTAAATAGTCTTGGCTGGTCATTGCCCATCTGCGGCTTAGGCGTCACAGTACCCACTTCTATGAATCCGAATCCAAGGACTGACATCGCCTCGATATGATCTCCATTTTTATCGAAGCCAGCCGCCAGTCCTACTCTATTTTTGAATTGGAGTCCGAATAATTCTATGCTGTTATGGTTCGACGGAGCGTATATCTTCTTGAGCAGCGACGATAGAATTGGAATGTTGAGTCCGATTTCAAATAGAGATAGAGCTGTCTTATGGGCTTTTTCTGCGGGTAGTAAAAATAGAATTGATCTGAGTAGTTTATACATGCGGCGCAGGTCTGTGTCTTGTCCTTGCTAATGTATCTCTTCTATTAGTTTATCGAGGTCTCTGACAAGCAATCTTTTCCGATTGAAAGTCAATAAATTTTTATTTCTTAAGTCATTCAGTACCGTGGTGACTGTTTGTCGGGATGTCGCGGTGAGATTTGCGATTTCTTGATGGGTGATAAACTTCCTGACGACCCACTCGTAGCCGACTCTCTGCCCTTTCTTCCTCACAGCATCAGCAAGATATTCTACAATACGACTTCTTGAATCTTTGAATACCATAGATTCCAAGCGTTGCTCCATATCGAGCACTCTAGATCCCATAATTTTCATAAAAAACATACTGAGCGCGCTGTGGTCTTTCAGCATTCCCTTCATCTCGTCCACTGTCATAATACAGACCGTGGTCTTTTCCATGGACAGTGCGAAGTCGCGTCTTGTCTCTTCTCCAATAAGTGACAGCTCTCCGAAGAGCTCTCCTTTGGAAAGAATAGCTTTAGTTATCTCTTTGTTCTGATCATTGAACGATCCTATTTTGACCCTGCCTTCAATGATGAAGTATATTTTATCAGCTGCTTGTTCAGGGAGGTATACATATTCACCCTTAGGATATATCTTGTGAGAGTGTGCGTCTAAGGCATCACCCATTTTGTCTTCACAAAATATGCCGGAAACATCTATATTTTCTAAATACCAGATTGACTGATCTTGCATCACTTTACAATTTACAATATAAAAACATCCTTGACGAGACTAATAGGATGCCACATCCAGGTATTAATTGAGCTATTTTCTATTGGTTACAGTGTTATAAAAATTGAACTCTTACTACAAGTTGATTAGTCCATTGTTCAGCTCCACTAAGACAGTTAAGTCTACCTCTGAAAATAGAATAACGATTATCAGACTTCTGTATACGATCGTCAGTAGCTTAACAGATTTAAGAAGACAAATCGTATGACTTGAGTTAGAAATTATTCATTAGATTTTAATTTAATATAAAACCATCAGAATCCTTAGAGATTCATGGTGTAGATTGATGTTTTATTTAAATGATACTAAACAGCGTTATTATCCTTTTTCAGTTGAAGAGTTTTGATGAGCTGCTCCAATTCAGGATTTTTTGCTACCATCAAATCATATTTTTCTCTGAAGGATAAATACTTTTTAGGAAGCTCTACTTCTGATTTAGGGAAGAGGTCCTTGTTAACTTTTATGGTGATGTCGAGGTCGTAATTACAGAGCTTAGACCTGATGTCTTGCATGAGTCTAATCTCCTGTCGCAACATCTCTTTAGCCACACCTGAAGGGACTTGGATAACGAGCGCATCGTCTACGATAAATAGCTTAGATTTCTCAAGCACAGCTCTGGTAGAGGGTATCTGCGCCTCAGATTTATATGCATCCCATATGATTTGGACGGAGTCTACAGAGAGTACCTTTTGTTCCGTCTGATGAATTGCTTTATCTGCTTTGACTTCTGAAAGGAGCGAGTCAAGTGATGTGATGGAGGGTGTATTAAGTATTTCTGCGTCTGTGTGATTTATACCGTTAGGTAGTGTTGGATCAGTGCTATCAAGTTCAGCATGTTTTAGTGATACGTCTACTGATTCTTTTAGAGGTTTTTGGAGAAGAATATTATGATTCTCTGAAGTCGTAGTATCAGAAGAGCTTTCAGCTGATTTTGTATCGCTTGACTTTTTTTCTATACGTTGAGGCATTGGTTCTTCAACTGTAATTATGGTAGGAGGCTCGGATACCTGAGCTACTGATACGTGGTCGCTGGGGTCAGGAGTTTTTTTTTCTAAGGATGGCTTCTGCGTAATTAGATTATTGATATAGCAGGCTTTTAATAAAGATATTTCTACGTGGAGCCTTTTATTTTTTGCCTTGGGGTATTGGATATCACATTCATTAAAGAGGTGTAGAACAGTCATGATATAGCTGATATCTACCAGCTGGCTTTGGTCGGCATATCTCTGTTTTACGGCATCGCTCACTTCTAGAATTTTAATAGAATTAGAGTCCTGGCACAGCAGCATATTTCTGAAGTGATCTGCCAAGCCATTGATGAATTGATCTCCTTCAAAGCCTTTCATGAGGACCTCATTGAAGAGCTGCAATACCATAGATCTATCTTGGATCAGTAGGGCGTCAGTCATCTTGAAATAATATTCCTGATCCAGCAAGTTCAGCTTTTTGACAAGATCTTCATACTTGATTTCGCCATCTGCTGAGCTGGCTAAGCGATCAAAAATGGATAGCGCATCTCTCATGGCTCCATCTGCCATTTCCGCAATCACGTATTTTGATTCTTCGTCGATATCAATCTCTTCTTGCTCTCCGATCATGCTGAGCTGCTTAATCATTTCAGGCATAGCTATGCGCTTGAAATCAAATATTTGGCAGCGTGATAGAATGGTAGGCAGTATCTTGTGCTTCTCTGTAGTGGCTAGGATGAATATGGCGTATTCTGGCGGTTCTTCCAGCGTTTTCAAAAAAGCATTGAAAGCTGCCTGAGAGAGCATATGGACCTCATCAATAATGAAGACTTTAAACTTGCCTACTTGCGGTTGAAATCTGACCTGTTCGATCAGGCTCCTGATGTGTTCTACAGAATTATTAGATGCGGCATCTAACTCAAATATATTGAGCGATACATCAATATCGCGATCACCATATTCTCCAGCTGTCAGGGCCATTTTCGGATCGGGAGCATTGATGATTTTAGCCATGATCCGGGCGCAGGTCGTCTTACCGACCCCTCGTGGTCCTGTGAAGAGAAATGCATGGGCTAATTTGTCAGCCATGATCGCACTCTTCAGCGTGTCAGTGATGTGCTCTTGACCTAATACTTGGTCAAAATTCTGAGGTCTATATTTTCTCGCTGATACTACAAAACTCATGGGCACAAGATAGGCAATGATCAGAACATATTAGATCGATATATGATATAGTCTCTGAGCTCTAACGGTCCCTTTGGAAGCGCCAAAAACAGAATCTTCAGTAGTTTAGTCTACGGAAGGCCTCAGTTAGTTTAGCACTAATTTTATCCACATTCGTCCAATTTTGCTCATCGTCAGAACCTTTTGATATCATCGAGCCGTTGTATCATCAAAGATCAGATAGTGAAGAAAAATCAAAAGTATATAGATGCCTTCAGCCTCAATCGGTTGGTACCTAAGCTGAAGAGATACTTCTCAGTCATGGGCCAAAAAGTTGTCTACAGTGTGCTACTTCTTTACTTTGCTTTCAAGCGTAAGGATACGCCTGGATGGGCGAAGAATATCATCATTGGAGCTATAGGCTACTTTCTTTCTCCCTTAGATGCTGTTCCAGATCTAACGCCATTTTTAGGGTTCACTGATGATTTTGGAGTATTGAGTTTTGGACTCGTCGCCATAGCTTGTTATATTAATGATGAGGTGAGGGCTAATGCCAAAAAGATGCTTGCAACATTCTTTACCACGGTGGATGAGGAGATGATAGCGGAGATCGATCAGAGCCTTTGACGGATTTGATTTAGGTCTTGCTGAAGGGAGGATTCGTAATAATCTAACTCTTCAGCATCGTCAGAAAATAAGAATATCCAACAGTAACTACTCATTGCATAGGCTATTAAGACAGAAAATGTCAGAGTGCCGTACGAGTCATAGCCAAAGACCAGTTCGAAAATACATACCATGAGCATAGGTAAAAATATGATCAACAGATTCCGAGACTGCAACACCCTACGTCGTTTTACAGATATTCCCTTCAGCGTATATTGTACTTTGCTTTCTACATACCTGAGGTTATCTATGCGCTCATTTTCCTTAATTGGTGTGAAAGCGGAGGTTTTAAGTTGGCGACCTAACTTGATTCGTTGAGCTGCAAAATAGATAGATAGTCCTGCTATTGGCAAGATCCAATACCAGTCAGCCTTTAAGATAATCAGTGCAGAACAAAGAACGATTAGGACGATACTTAAAGTCCAATTAATGATGCTGTATTCTCGATTAGGCATGTGGCGTTTGATATTTTCCAACATGTAATCCGTCTTCTCATTAAGCTTTGCTAATAGCGTATCATCTGACTCTGCATGGGCTGCGATGATGAGTTTTTGGAGGAAGTTCTGGTATTGATCTTGTCGATCCATAACAGTGATTTCATAGGGCTAACTTGTAATTTAAGCCTATTTGCCTTATGAACCAATGAAATAGATAGAATTTATATCAAGATATGCATTGGGTAAGGGGCTGGGTGATGATCCTGAAGATAGATTGAGGGACGTACATAACTCATTAAATCTTAGACAATGTCGTAGCATGTTTACTCTTTCTCAATCAGTCGATCCATCTGACTCGCCAGTCCATAATGCTCGGCTACGCTATTTTTTCTTAGGACATTACTCATTAAAGCTACCATGTATTTTTTACCTGAGCTATCTTGTTTTTCTACCATAGCTATACTGTTCATATAGTTATAGCGATTACCAGCGTATGACTTCGGCTCAAACCCTGGCTCATCTTTAAAGCTATAAAGGCTACCGCTTTTAAAATAGACAGCATCATCAGCTATTGAGGCAGAAGCTGCATACCTGATTCGACGATCCGTCAGGTACATCAGCCGCTTTATTTCAAGTGATACGCGCTCATCCACTATCTTACCTTGCTCCAGAGCTACCATATACTTCATCAGGCCTCTGGTCGTTCCTATGCTGCCACCTCGCCTTGGCACGAACGGCTCTGCACCTCTGGTGAAAAAACCGCCTAAGCGCCACTCATTTTCATTGATGCCTAATTCCCTCAGAGGGCAATTCATGATGTCTTCTGATAGATCTGCTAAAATTGATTTGTCAGTATCCTCGAATACAGCATCCATCTCAGCTTGACTAGCACAGTCATAATATCTATCCAAAACATGAACTAAAATCGCTTCTCTCATCAGAATACTGGCGGCTGCGTTGCTACTTTTAGACATCATATGGTCTAACCATTCGTACAGCGTGAATTCATCAGCAGGTACTATCTTGCGGTTGCTGTATTTGTCCGCTTCAATATCATAGAAGGGGACAGTATGATGATTGGGTACACCCCAAGGCCCTGACTTCACCGTCTTGGTGTATAGCACTGCGTGGATCATATCCCAATCATGATCATACACGCGAGCCAACTCATGGAAGAGGGCCACTGTTATGGCTAACTTTCCTACACTGCCCGGCTGATAACCCACTTTGTCTCTCACAGCAGCATACTTGATCTGACTTGGAGAGCTGATATCCATGATGCTCAGGCTGTATTGAGGTTCCAGTGTGTTGAAGATGCGATCTACTGATTTTTGCATTTTGGGATCAGCGGCCATTGACCAGTCATAGTCAGTGTCTAACATAGAAAGAGAGATATCGTCCATCATAAGAAAGGCACCATTTTTAAGCTTGGATGTAGCAGTCGAATCTTGGTGGATTTTCCAATGATACATTAATCTGTCTATTCCAGTATATTGATATCCATCGATAGGATAGGCTGACGAGGCGAGGCTGATGGATAGGATGATTGAAAGTAGGATAAATTTCATTTACTATATTTTGTGAATTTAGTTTGGGTCAATTAAGAAGCTAGGTAATTATAGTGCGTTAGGATCTGTCTTTAAGAGACTTTGGCGACCTAACTATGGTCTATTCTTCCACATCTAATGGTATCAATTTTTCAGTATATACAGGATCGAGTGATTCTAAATAGAGCGAGGCATTAGCTTGTTTGTTCTCTACGAAAGGACGGACTTGAAATAACCAGATTTTTCCATCTTTGATGCCCAGCTCAATATCGTATGGGCCCCCAGTGGCATCAATTGTATTCATTTTGTCACTGATATCTTTAGCCATCTGCTGCAGCGATTTTAATTCTGACACTGACAGCACGGCCTTGTCCAAGTGGCTTTCTGCGACTCTGGATCCGCCAGATGCTGGGATGGTCCTGTATTTCGTTTCCCTACCAGGGCTTATCAGCTCCATATACCCGTTAGCGTGGATAACGTAGCTCTCGGCTGACTGACCTTCCACTGCACCACCTACACCTCTACTGAAAGAAATGCTGATAGCATCGTCGTCTCCACTGCTGACTCCCTTAGTGATGATGACTCCAGATTTATCCACATTTACACTTGGTATGATGAGTATACTTGGATAGACATCCTCCGCATTTTCTAAATATTGCTGCCTCCATTGATAAGATCTTTCGGTATAGGGCGATGCCCATACTTTTTTAATACCATCAAGTATTTCTTGTCTATCTAATACATTGAAAAGTGTCAGATTAAGACCTGCTCCTGTGAATTCTGGTAGATCCTCCATATTGGTATCACTCCTTAAAAAGACTGGTATTTCACCTAATTCTGCAGAGAATATATTTCTGAATTGACGCTCTACATTACGAACGAATGATTTCTGCAAAGGCATTGACTCTATTTTGTCCCTTAGAAATTGTAACTCTTGTAGTGTAACACATTCTATATTTTTAGAGTCAATTCCATCTGCAATCATCGCTTTCTCATTTGCAAAAATTCTCTTTAGGTATGTCCAGTAGCTTTCGACGGTCCCAGGTATGACCTGTTCCATATGGGCTTTAAATACGCCGAATGGTATCACAATTCCTTCTACGACGTGGGCTGGAAACATTTCTTTGAGCTGACCAAGATTTGCAGCTTTAGGGCCGCACCACTGGCCACTATAGCTGGCATTGATGCTAGACATGTCTAAGAGGCTGTCAGGATGGAGTATAATCTTTGAGGTACTTATAGTCAGGCGCTTCTTATCGCGAGAATTATGCTTAAACATCTCCCGCTCTCGCTCACTTAGATCATCAGCTAGCTTTAAGATGATCGTGCCCTTAGGTGACACAGCGTAAAATACTTCTTGACCATCATAGCGCTTTAGGCGGTCCAATACTTCTGAGCTTATCAGGCCATTGGGTATCGCCAGATTGCGAGCCAAGAGCTGCACGTGACTCACGGGATTTCCCTCTTGTACGTTGAGGATACCGGCGACAGGTTTTAGATCTGCTGGTGGTCTATCAAAGGCGTAGATTGCGTCTGCGTCCAGATCCATGTCTTCCGTTATTTCGGTTACGACTTTCAGGGTACCCAGGGCGATTCCAGGATTCAGACCGTGGATGCCTGCTAGATTTCCTTTACCCATAATTTCTGCACTGTTGTCAGTAAGAGTGTTGCATATTTCTTTGAGGCGAGAAACGATCTGACCTACATTAAGTATGATTGACGATCTAATTTTATCATCTAAAAAGCCTGCACTAAAAGGCTCGAAGCGTTTGAATTTGCTCAATGGTTCTGCATAGAGCGATTGGAGCATCTGCGTCGACCAGAGAATGATTTTCTGCGCATTATAAGTGTAAGTATTTAGGTCGGCCACTTTGACGTGGGAGCCGTGTAACCAGCTCAAGTCTTCTTGTAGTCTTTCGTATTCCCAAGCTTCTATATAGCCAGCTCCGTATACAGCCTGTGTCAGATAGCATAGGTTATCTCGAATATCTGTGATCGATTCGTTTTGCCATGATGAAATGCTTCTGATGAGGATATCTTCTAAATAATTACTGAGATCTAAGAGTTTGACTCTGGATTCATCTCGATGAGCCTCATAGATGCCTGTTCTGATGTCGTGGATGAGTCCGCATATTTCTAAGCTGCGCAGCACTTGAGATTGGTTCTGATACTCCTTACTAAACGATCTAAGCTTAGTATGGATATCTGAGCCTACTGGCAGAAAGCGCAAGTATGACGCGATGTCTTCAGCTGTGAAGGGCTTGTAAAGCGTCGTCATGTTGTTGATCAGTTCTGCCGCATATTCCTCTTGTTTACGGTCGAGATTTGCAGAATGCTCTTTCTTCCACCGTGTCACCAATGAGATATCTCCCTGATCTGGATTGTTATGAATCTTGATTCTAAGATTCATAAAGTCCGGATTGAGCTCTGCCAAAAGTTTAGAATATGCCCTGACTCTCTGACTTACTTGCGTCTCTTCACCATGAGGTATGTCCTCCGCAGCCATGCGAATTAACAAAAAGTTTTGCATAAGGCGGTCATCGTCGCTGACCAACCATTCTAAAAATTCCTGCCCCCATGCTTGTTCATCTTCGATCTGCTTAGCGCCTCGATAAGTTTTAGCTTTTTGAAGTATCCACCCATCGTCAGCCGCATATAGAAAGTTGGTGATTTGATATTGCTTTAAGCGGCTGTTTTGATGTTCTATATCCCAGATAGACTCATACTTGGATCCAGTCAATATCTGGTCTAAATGAATATTGTAGTCTTCCGCAAATGTGACAACTTGATCCTTATATCGAGCATGTTGCACTCCTTCCATGGGTTCTGGGCAGGGATCGCGTGCCTCTCTAATAGTCCCATCTTCGCAGAACCATTTAATGTCCTTATACGGTCCTCTTATATCTTCTTTTAAGTATTGAATATACTTAGATGAGGGTATCTGTGCCGCGACATACTGCACTAAGCATAATGGTATCAGTGATAACACGATACCTCGTAGTTGATTTATATACATTAAATTCGTCGTATTAGAAGTGCTGGTATTAGTCAAATATAGTGTACCTATGGGATTACCATAAGTTCGGCCGTATCCACGATAAATTAACAGAACGCTAACCGAAAGCAATTCATAAGATAAGTATCTTTGTATGATGACCATTTTCAATCATTATTTCTTCCTAATATTTGGTCTGTGCTTACTATCCACTATCAGTATTGGCCAATTTACTTTTGAGACGGGAACCTACCCGTATAATCCTGCGCTGTATGAAGAATTAGACCTAAATGAAGATGCGTATTTGCAGAGCCAGCTTGTCAGCAGAATTGTGAAGAATAAAAAGTATGCGAGATTGATGAAGCAGAAACGACTCGCTGTAGGTCTGGTGGATCTGCGTAATCCAGCTGACATCAGGTATGCAAGCGTCAATGGCTATCACATGATGTACGCTGCAAGCCTTCCGAAGATCGCTGTGTTATTATCTGCTATGGAGAGTGTATATGATCAAACTTTGGAATACGATGATGCTCTTAAATCCGATATGAGGCTTATGATCGCGAAGTCTAATAATGCTGCCACGACTAGAGTGATCGAGAGAATGGGACTCGGGAAGATTGCCAAGGTGATGCAGAGCAGCAAGTATAATCTTTACGATCCTAACTGTGGTGGGGGTCTATGGGTAGGTAAGAAATACGCTAAGGCTGATATTAGAAAGCCCGATCCATTATTCGGTATTTCTCATGGGGCGACTGCGTTTCAGGTATGTAGATTCTACACCATGCTGGCTTACGGTAAATTAGTAAGTCAAGTCTATAATGAAGAGATGCAGCGATACCTGTCAAAGCCAGAGATCAACCATAAATTCGTAAATAGCCTGCGCTCATTAGTGCCTGAGCTGATCATGTACCGCAAATCTGGATCGTGGCGTAACTTTCATTCGGACAGTGTCCTGGTTGATGGAGAAGATGGGCGTCGCTATATTTTGGTGGCTCTGATTGAGGATCCAGCGGGATCAAAAATATGTCGAGACCTCATCAAGATCGCTGAGGGTGCTTTAGGGATACATAAAGATCCAGCTCCGATCAGACTTAAAAGGAAAAATAAAAAGCCAGTAGTCGAGCGTAACACTAATAGTCATAACTAAACAGGTTCTGTATCCAGCTGGTCAGTTAGTCGAGTTCTCGTGGCCAAATTAAATACTAACGCTCTCTTAAGCTTGTCATCCTTTAGCGTCTTCACAAACCGTAAGAGTTTCTTTTCATTCATTAATTTGATATTGAGCCGGCGCAGATCATCTATCGCACATGCGTTAGTCACCACTGCTTCTATGACAGGTATGACCCTCCTTCTTAGCTTGAAGGGTAATATACTGTCCAAGACATCCAGTCCTGAGTCTCTGCGCTTGCTCTTGATAGCGCTATATATAATATTAATATCGTCTCGCTCGGTGATCAAGCCTATATGAATAAAGACCCTGATAAGCGAACTATTAATCTCCCTTTTTAAACCACGCCGAATCGTAGCTAATCGTTGCTCATCACCTGTTTTGTTAGCATATAGATATTGACTTGCCATGAGTTTTTTCAAAAAAGTTATTTCTCTACTCAGCTGAGTTATGCTTTTGGAATGATTATAATTTAAATAATCAAAATTTTTCTTGAGATAGTTAATGATGTATAGAGACTTTCTCCTGACTCGGGTATTCTTATGATTAAGTAGGGCAAACAAAAAGTTTAAGGATTTTTGATTATCGACGTAGCTGCATGCTGGGAGATACTGTAATAACTGTTTAGGTTGATCTATAAGTCCCTTAAGTAGAGAAAGAAGTCTCGTAGGGAAGGTAGCTAGGCATTTATAGAATGCCTCCAGATTACTATGATGGATCTGCTCTATCTGCAGGCTATCGAAGAAATAGGGATCAGCTCCGAGTGATATAGCGTCCAGTGCAGATCTTTGGTCAGGAGGTGATAAGTTAGCCTGAAGTTCTGCCAGTATATATGAATAGAAAGATTCGTGCCTGGTTAATATAGCCGCATTAAACAGTTGTGACATACTTTTTGAAAGTACCTTTGATTGACCTCTGTATTGATCAAGTAGAGTATGGTGGGTAAGTGAAATTTTGTCATGAACCTTAAATTTTTTAATCTGCGCTTTATAATGGAGACTATCTGCCAGTGCTGATAATAGATAGGGCTGATTAGACACTTGGGTTTCAGTATACAGATCTTCTATTGACTTAGGCGTCTTGCACCATCCTAAAATCAGTCGGAAAGCTTCCTCTTTAAGCGGGCTGTGATCAGAATGAACCATATTAAAGACCATGGCTCTATCGCCGTCAGGGTACCGTCTACTATATTCTCTAAGCGCCAATATTCTAATGCTATGGTCTTCATGTTGTATCAGTTCTTTCAGCGAGGATTTGACGCTCTGGCCTTGGCCTCGACGGGTATTGACATACTCATTGATATATTCTAAATTAGTTGGTTGTGGCGTGGTATTGTTGACAGCATCTACCTTCAATTGTTTCAGTAGGACAGTCTGGTATGACTGAGAGGATCTAAAGATAAAATAGATCCAAATACTGCAGGTAAGAATCGTCAGAAAGCTGATATTCACAAGCGTCAAGCCAAGAATATTTCCAAAATAATAAATAAGAAATCCAGCAAAACCAGTAGCGATACTGTCGATAACCACGTCAATGAAGATCTTGGCTCTGCGTCTCAGATTTGGCTTTAGCGGCATAATGACCAGCTCTGTGCTGGTTTTATATAGACTTTGCTTTAGTCCACCATCAAACAATTTGATCAGTATCCCAAAAAATAAAATGGGAAAGAAAATTAATGCCAGTAGGCCACTTAATAATAGAATAGGCATGCTCATCATGCTCTTAGTAATACCATAGCGATCCACTAAGAGATGCACGACGAATAGCTGAATGACCAGCCCGATGACATTAATAGTCGAAAACCAAAAGCCAAAAAATGAAGCTAGGTCATTACTTGTAGCGACATGTTTCAATGCGAGATAGCTAAATTGATAATCCACTAACCGACTGACCAACACCCCAAAACCCATTAACATGGCTACATTAAGCACGTGCTTATTCTTCAAGAGTGCAAAGGCATTAGGGCCGATCAACTTCTTAGGCTGTCGACTGAAATCTAAATCCAGATCTTCTGAATCCAATTTATTAATGTAATAGTAGATGAGGCACGTGATTAGCAGGAAACCAGCAGATAGAAACAGTAGTCCGCTCTTGTTAATTATCTCAATAAGGCTATTGGTCAAATAGCCGCCCGCTATGCCACCTGCGATAGCTCCAGCTCCGATATAGCCATATAGGCGCTTAGCATCCCGAATGGTGAGTATTGATTGGCAATATTGATAAAAGTAGGAGACAGTCACCACGGCATACAGCGATGCATATACATACAGCACAACAGTCATCATGCCAGATACGGGCGTAGAGAGATTTAATACGCCCAAGACTGTCAGAATGATGATGTGCAGCCATTGATTGACTAAGATTGATTTATATAAAGATCTGGATCTCTGCATTGCATTCAGTGCAAAGTGCACCACGACTGCTGAGACTGCTATCAGTACATAGGCTAATGGCATGATCTCTACACTATACTCTGACAGCATAAGACCAGAAAATAGTGGCTTAAGTATTAGTAATACTGTGACGATCAGACAAATGCACAACTGTAGCAAAAACACCAACAATCGTTCACCTCTTCTCAGCGCTAGCTTCTGCGTTAGGAAATTATCTAAAGCAATGGATATGGAATTATTTTGCGTGTTCAATTCTTTGTGTAATATGAGATAAATATAATTTGAGACGCCTGAAAATCATTCTATACCGTCCTCTATCGTACCTCGAAGTACGTCGATTGTTCATCCTGCAGCCCTGCAGACGTTGATGTATTTTAGGAACTTATTTTTATACATGGTTATGGACTGAAATCGCTTTTAATTGTGTCATGCATGAAGGTGATGAAGAATGACTATCTGTAAACATGGTTGAGTTTAATGAGAATTTTGATGCAATATCCACAGGCACCCGCATTTAATCTATTTTTTGTCAGATAGATATTGCGGCCTGTTCCTACACGAGTGACTTGACCTCTTGTCCAGAGGTGGGATATAGCATAAGTATCTCTTTTAGCTCTCGGTTAGTCATACTTTTCTGAATAGCCATACTGAATAGATTAATCATCTCGTCAGCGGAGCAGGCTAATATGCTAGCACCTAATATCACACCAGTACTTTCATTCACTAGTGTCTTATATCGAGCATGCGTATTGAGTTTAGTCCGCTGCATAAATGAGTGATCAAAGCTATCGGAGAGAAGCTGATATTTGATACCTTTCTCTTCAAGCAGCTTTTCACTCGCTCCTACCATGGCTAACTTTGGATGGGTAAATACGCCAAAGGGTACACCTTCATAGTTGGCTGACCTTCTGCGGTCATTTAGAATATTATGGGATACGATATCCGCCTCATAGCTCGCTATCTCCGTGAAAGGTAGTTGGCCCGTCACATCTCCGAGCGCATAGATGTGATCATGATTGCTGGGTTGTAGAAACTTATTTACTGCTATTCCATTTTTATTATTTGTTTTAAGGTTAAGCTTATCGATGCCTAGCTCATTTATAGCCGGTACCCTTCCCGCAGCGTGGATGATTAGATCACCTTCATAGTTAAACGTTTTTCCATCTTTCCTTTTGGCGGTAACCTGATATGAGTCATTGTTATACTCAATATTGTGTGCTTCGTATCCTAATTTTACTGTGATGCCCTTAGCTAATGTAGCTTGAACCAATCCAGCTACCAGATCACTATCAAATACTGAGAGTGGCATATCCTCACTACTGAGGATGGTCACTTTAGTGCCACAGGCTGCCATGATATGTGCCATCTCGAATCCGATATATCCACCACCCACCACCACAACTTTCTCGGGCAATTCATCGAGGGCGAAGAAATCATCATTGGTCAACAGATACTCAAAACCAGGAATATCAAGTTTACGGGGGTAAGCACCCGTAGCGATCACAATATGCTGTGCCCGTATCTTATCTGCGCCGACCTGTACCGTATGAGCATCGATGAATGAGGCATGTCCCACGATGGGTGTTATGCCTTTATTGGTAAATTTTTCTTTCGTTTTAGCTGGTACTAGCGATGTGAATTTGGATTGATGGGCCATGAGATCATGCCAATGGATCGGTGCGATAAGTTTAGGAAAGCCAGCTTCCCCCATGGCTTTGGCTTCCCAATATACGCTGGTGACCGCTTCCATCGCCTTTTTAGGAGTGCAGCCTCTGAGCGCGCAGGTGCCTCCGAATAAAGTGTCAACTACTGTCACTTTCCTGCCAGCCTCTGCACACTGATAAGCGACCGATGATCCTCCAGGTCCGCTTCCAATAACTAATACATCCGTCTCCATCATGTTGATATCTTATAATAGACTCGTAGTGTTAATTCTTCAACTTGTTCGATCCACGGTTTGATAGAAGGTCAACTCAACTTCTGCCAACATCGCTTCTATGCGATCACCATTTCTCTATAAATATTCTTAGCACATACAACTATATGCTGCATAAAAAAAACCTGTGACTCGCATCACAGGTTTTCAGCATTCGTTTTAAGTTGATTGAGTGCTATTATTCTGTCAATCCTTGGACGAGTAAGGACACTTCATCATTCAAAACTTCAATGAATCCCTTTTCGATCTGATAATTGATGGTGCTGCCTTCAGTGGTCAATATTCTGACTGGACCTGAGCCCAGCGCTGATACGATAGCCGCATGACCTTTTAATATCTCAAATTGACCCGAGATACCTGGTACTTTGACGGACTCTATACCGCCTGCAAATAACTCTTTATCTGGTGTGAGTACTGATAAATTCACGATCTACTGTTTAGCGTCTGCAATAAGTTTCTTACCCTTCGCAATAGCATCATCGATACTACCGACCAGGTTAAATGCTGCTTCTGGATACTCATCTACTTCTCCGTCTAAGATCATGTTGAATCCTCTTATCGTCTCTTCTATAGGTACCAACACTCCCTTGAGTCCTGTGAACTGCTCAGCCACGTGAAACGGTTGAGACAGGAAGCGTTGTACCCGTCTGGCTCTGTGTACCACCTGTTTATCTTCGTCAGAGAGTTCTTCCATACCCAAGATGGCAATGATATCCTGCAGCTCGTTGTATCGCTGCAATATGTTAATGACCTTCTGAGCTGTATCGTAGTGTAAATCTCCTACGATCCCTGGCTCTAATATTCTTGATGAACTATCGAGAGGATCCACCGCTGGATAGATGCCCAGAGAAGCTAGTTTTCTACTGAGTACTGTTGTCGCATCCAAGTGAGAGAACGTTGTCGCCGGTGCTGGATCCGTTAAATCATCCGCAGGTACATACACCGCTTGGACTGAAGTAATGGATCCTCGCTTAGTCGAGGTGATGCGTTCCTGCATCACACCCATCTCAGTAGCTAAGGTCGGCTGATAGCCTACTGCCGATGGCATCCTACCCAAGAGTGCTGATACTTCAGAGCCCGCTTGAGTAAATCTAAATATATTGTCTACAAAGAATAGAATATCTTTACCACCGTTAGGGTCATTTAGGTCTCCGTCCCTGTAGTATTCAGCGACTGTCAAGCCTGATAGTGCGACTCTCGCTCTTGCTCCTGGTGGCTCATTCATCTGACCAAAGACAAATGTCGCTTTTGATTCTTCCAGGGCTTTCTTATCTACCTTAGATAGATCCCATCCGCCTTCTTCCATTGAGTGCATGAATTCTTCTCCGTAGTTGATGATACCTGACTCAAGCATCTCTCTTAGAAGATCATTTCCTTCTCTCGTTCTTTCACCTACACCTGCAAAGACGGAGATACCATCGTATCCCTTGGCAATGTTGTTAATCAGCTCCTGGATAAGTACTGTCTTACCGACACCCGCTCCTCCAAATAAGCCAATCTTGCCACCCTTAGAGTATGGCTCGATCAGGTCAATCACTTTGATACCTGTATAGAGTACCTCCACCTCTGTGGATAAATCTTCAAATCTTGGTGGCTTCCTGTGGATAGGTGAAGGATTGCTTCCTTTAGGTACTGGACCGATACCGTCAATGGGTTCACCGACTACATTGAATAGTCTACCTTTAATTTGGTCGCCGATCGGCATGGCGATTGGGGATCCAGTATCTTCTACTTTCATACCTCTGGTGAGGCCGTCAGTGGATTCCATGGCAATCGCCCTTACGCTATCTTCTCCTAAGTGTTTTTGACACTCTAAGACTAAGGATTCGCCATTGTCTCTAATGATGGTTAGTGCATTAAGAATTTCTGGAAGGTTAGATCCTTCTTGTGAAAAACTCACGTCCACTACAGGTCCAATAATTTGTGATATTTGCCCAATATTAGCCATGTGTATTAGATATTATAATTTGATAAATGATCGGTCGAGAAAATCGGTGCAAAGATACTATTAACTCCTTGTTACTGGTGTAATATGATAAGAATATTGACACAGAATTATTTATCGTAGGGATCACCTGAAAATCACTGCCCATGCCGACATATAAACTGTTTATACGGCGTCCAGCCAAAAATTATTTGCTCCTATACCTTGCGTGATCTGAATCAGCTGACTGTTTAGTAGATCTAGTAGTGCCAGAAAGGTCACGATAGCGTGAATTCTATTGTCTAGACCTACGAATAAGTCTGTAAAAGTAGACTTTTGACCTACTTTTATCCGGGACATGATATAGCTCTGCTGATCTTTAATATGATAGTTATATTTCACGATCTCATGGCGCACTGTATTCTGTCGATTCTCGTACTTATCCATAACGCCCTCGAAGGCTGTCAATAACTTATATAGGGTCAGAGATTCAAGCTCTACATCGACCATGGCCTTATTGGCTATTTTCTTAAGCTCAGAGGTCATATTTCCGCGAGGAAATCTGTCAGATCTGGATTTCTCCATTTCCTCAAATTCATCTATGACGCTCTTGTATCTCTTGTATTCTAATAATCGCTCTACCAGCTCTTCTCTTGGATCGATCTCATTACCTTCTTCATCTATTTCTTTGCGCGGTATCAGCATCTTCGCTTTAATACGCATTAGCGTGGCCGCCATCAGGATGAATTCGCTGGCTACATTGAGATTCAATTTTTCCAAGTCCGTGATGTAACCTAAGAAATCGCCCGTTATAGTGGCTATAGGAATGTCATAGATATTGATCTCATCACGCTCTATAAAGAATAGGAGAAGATCGAATGGTCCCTCGAACTGCTTTATCTTAATCGTATATGTCTCTTGTTGCTGCATGATGTGAAGCCAAAGATACATGAACATACATCATGATATCTGTCATATTAGAATAGTAATACACTAGTTATCCACACCATAAACAATCTTATAATGCCATATTGTCATGTCATTATGCAATATTTTGCCAATATGACATGATAATTTGGATTACTGCTGCCATTTTTTCGCTCTAAACTGATTGGCACTCAGATTGATCTATACGAACCGACATTAATTTTTGAAATAATACAAACTTATACATAATGACTACTAAAACCTACAGACCAAGACACAGGAGAGCTAATGGCTTTTTCGCACCTGCATTTGAAAACATCTTACATGAAATGATGAATACCAGCGTCAAAGATATCGTCACTCAGAAAAATACAGATTTCACTCAGCCAGCCGCTAATGTGCATCAATCTGATGAGGGCTATAGCTTGGAACTTGCTTTGCCTGGACTATCAAAAGAAGATGTTGAGATTAAAGTAGATAAGGACGTGCTAATTATCAGCGCTGCTAAAGAAGCAGATACTGAGAAAAACTACAGAATTAGAGAATTCAAGTATGGCACCTTCGAAAGACGTTTTAGACTGAATGACACTATTGATCAAAGCAGTATCAAAGCCTCATTCGCAAATGGAGTATTGACGATCAGTATGGACAAGGCAGAAGTGCCTCAACCTCAATCAATTTCCATCAAGTAATAATTACATAAGCTATAAAAAGAAAATCAAATGAAAATCAATAAATGGAATGGCCTGGTACCGGCCTCAAACGGACTTAATTCGATTATCGACGATATATTTAACTCTAGCTTCTCTGATTTAGTGCAGTCTGATTTTACACAGACTACTCCATCAGTGAATATCGTAGAGGCAGCGGATGCCTATCACATTGAGGTGGCAGCTCCAGGACTGACTAAAGCTGATTTCGATGTTCAGGTGGAGAAAGACCAGCTGACCATCTCTGCAGAATCAAAGTGCGAGGATGAAGAAGTTAAGGATGTTGCTAAGCAGCATGATGCAGATAAGGATCACGCAGAACCTAAGTTCAGCAGAAGTGGATTTAATTTCAGCAACTTTAAGCGCAGCTTTCACCTGTCAGATCAGGTGGATATCAATGGAATCAAAGCTGCCTACACGAATGGTATTCTGACGGTGACTATCAGTAAGAAAGAGGAGGCAAAAGAGAAAGAACCTACCGTCATTGAGATTAAGTAAGTAATGTGAAGACACTAAGTGATTGAGTGTTTGTAAATGGTGCCCTATCTGCTTTATAGTGGATAGGGCTTTTTTTATGCTTATTGGATTTGATTTCCTCAGCCTTGGCATTGATTAAGCGTGCAGTTTCTCATTGAGTGCGATAATCTTCGTATTGGGTCTACCTACCAGCTTACCTGTGACTGAGTCCAGTAGATAAAGCATATAGTCTCGCCCATTTAGGTCCATGCCTTTCACTACGTTTTCCCCATCAGCCACTACATCACCATGGATGTTGATAGCTTGCTTGTCTTTGTCGTATAGTGATACTTTAGATGCTGCAGTGATGTAGACACCAGCGGCTACTGTGCAGCCGTCACCCAGAGATATGCCAGTGCCAGCATTGGCTCCCAGAAGGCACTGCTTGCCGATAGAGATGACATTCTTATTTCCACCCGAAAGAGTGCCCATAATTGATGCACCGCCTCCGATATCTGAATTTTCTCCTACCACTACTCCGGCTGATACGCGACCTTCGATCATGGCATTACCCAGCGTTCCAGCATTGAAGTTGACAAAGCCCGCTGGCATCACCGTGGTACCAGAGCTCAAATGTGCTCCCAGTCTTACCTTCGATCCAGCGACGATTCTCACGCCCTCTGGCACGTGAAAGTTGACCATGTAGGGGAATTTATCTACATGGCTGACCACTAATTCTTCTCCGGCATAAGACCATTTTATTTTCTGCGCTGCTAAGTCTCTGGGCAGGATTGGCCCTTTATTCGTCCATGCTATATTGTGCATCTTGCCGAAGATACCATCGCAATTAATGCCATGTGGTCTCACTAATAATTGGCTGAGGCATTGGACTTTGAAGTAGCCTTCTTCCACCCCTGCGACTGGTTGGTCTTTGTCATACAGATAATAGACGATCACATCCAGATCATGGTAGCTTTCCTTAGCAGATCGAGCCTCTGATAGAAAACTAAGCAGATCTATATTCGGATGATCCTTACCATCATTTCTGAATGCTTCGAATTTTTGCAAAGCCGTTGATAATTGATCAGGAGAGATCACCTGAAAGCCGTTCTCATGGCCTCTATTATCTGTGACATCTTGCAGAACCGCTGCAGTGCCGTAAGCTGATTCATAATTAATATGAGGGTAGAACACTTCTAGCGTCACATCGCCTCTCTTTTTGCGTAGTCCTAAAGCATAAGCTAAAGGTCTATGGTAGTTTTCGCTGGCTTCCACTGAAGCCACATAAGTATTGAAGTCATCCACTGTCATCATAGTAATCGCATTAGCCTGTAAAAGTAGATAAACTATAAAAGTCTGACTATGAAATGCGAGAGATAATCGAGATAAAGATGTCAACATTCTCTATGTTCTTGCATTTTAAAATTAACTGTATAATAATCTCAATCTATTAAATTCGACCTACTCAATATTGCATAGAGGATTTACGACAATTGATATGAGCTGATTGCGAGATTGATTAGTGCTGTAGAAATAAGCTCTATTAATCATATAACCAGTCATCGCTATAGAAATGAACATCGATCCCCCATTGTATACACCATTTTAATATGCCTTAGTCATAAGGATAATCATTTTAGATTGCCACACATGAGTAAATAGCAAATTCATTAATCTGATAATTCTAAATTTGAGATTATCTTTTCTAAATTATGAAGCTTATGATAAAACAAGCTATATCTCTTGTCCTATTTTCGTTGTCCATCGGCATAGGCGCGCAGGATCTTGAGCGTAAGATAGAATTTCCCGATATCGACGGTTTTCTCTCTCTGAAGTGTGATTTTCATATCCATACCGTATTTAGCGATGGACTGGTGTGGCCGACCATCAGGATCGACGAGGCAGTAAAGGATGGATTAGACGCCATAGCATTGACGGAGCACATAGAATATCAGCCATGGAAGGATGATATCAAGCACGAAGATAGAAATCGATCTTACCAGATCGCCTCTAAGGCAGCTAAGCCGCATGATTTGATCGTCATCCACGGCACGGAGATAACTAGAGATCTCCCACCTGGACATGCGAATGCTCTCTTTGTTACTGATGTGAATGAGATTATGCATGAGGACTTATTGCAGTCATACAGAAATGCGCGAGCACAGGGAGCGTTCATCTTTTGGAATCATCCTAACTGGAACGCGCAGCAGAAAGATGCTATACCTGTTATCTCTGATATTCATCAGCAACTGATCAGCGAGGATCTGCTCCACGGCATAGAAGTTGTCAATGATATGACTTTCTCTGAAGAGGCACTGCAGCTGAGCATAGACCATAATCTGACAGTGATGGGCACCTCTGATATTCATGGTCTGGTAGATTACCAATACGATCTGGCTAATGGTGGGCACAGACCTATCTGCCTCGTGTTTGCCAAAGAGCGGTCGGCTGAATCCATTAAGGAGGCCCTGTTTGCAGGTCGTACGGTCACTTGGTTTGAGAATATTTTAGCTGGTAAAGAAGAGCATCTTAGAGCACTCATCATCGCCGCTCTGGATTTTGAGGTGAAAGGCTACATAGGTGATAGTGAAGTGCTTCAGTTGGAAATCCAAAATCATTCTGACGCCAGATTTTTGATGCGTAATATTTCTCCTTATGATTTCTACGCCAATACGGATATAATAGAAATACTACCCAAGAGTAAGCTAACTCTACAGGTGTTATCGACGCGAGCTGACAAAACCCAAGTCCCGCTCCAGTTCGAGATATTGAATGCAATCAAAGCCTATAAGAGCCCTCTTAAGATCGATGTATCTCTATTAGAAAATTAGATGGCTGCTACCAAAAAACTTAAATTAAGGTCTACCCACATCGTTACTATATTGGATCATCCATGCCGACTGTCTGATTATTTGATTGGGGTATTTGATGAGATACCCAGTCGTAAAGGGATTAAAAAAGCTATCAAGAGAGGCTTAGTGTATCTCAATCATCAGCCTGGTGCTACCGGGGATTGGGTAGCTGGTGGCGATCAGATTGATCTATATGAGCAGCCGACACTACTGTCCCCATTGCAGTATAAATTAGATGTGCTTCACGAAGATCAGCACTTAGCAGCCGTGTACAAGCCTGCAAAAATCTTAGTCAGCGGTAATCATCACTTCACATTAGAGAGAGCCCTGCCGTATAATATAGCGGCTTCTTGTCAGGAGGATGCCTTTACCACAGCACGGCCAGTCCATCGATTAGATTATGAGACGGCTGGGATCGTATTAATTGCTAAGACCAGGAGTGCATATACTCACCTGCAGTCTCAATTTTACGATCGGCTCATTATCAAAAAGTATCTTGCTATCTGCTGTGGTGAGCTGCCGAAAGAGGGTAGAGTAGACCATTGCATCGATGGTAGAGAAGCGATCACCGACTTTTTTACGCATGAACAGATCCACTCCGCTAAATATGGCCCACTCTCACTGGTGGCTTTTGATCCAGTGACTGGACGGACACACCAGATTAGGATACATGCGGCTTTTCTTGGTTGTCCCATTATAGGCGATAAGCTATATAGTAATACCGCAGCTAACATCTACCGCAAATGCCATATGCTACTGGCTCAAGCCATAACTTTCAACGATACGACTGATAAGAGAATCCATATCACTGCTCAAATACCCAGAAGAATGTCGAGATTCTTTCCATCCCTGATAAAGTGATAGATGACTATCATGTCGATCACTAAAATTTTTATGTAGTAATTTTGAGTTGACAGTTTATGATATAACGCATAGTGAAGCCTATTACTTTTAGTCAGTATCGATAGATGCCCGTGACCTGAGTATAAGCCGCTTAGGATGGTATGCTAACAACATGCAAATTAGACGTATTCACACCCTATAGTATTTAGAATTATCGTAGGTATTATCTATTTTTAGATTTGTGTAGAAGTGTCAATCTTCTCAAACGTATTAGACATCGACAGTGCTAATTACAATTTACCGATATCGTAATTGAGCATGTTAAGTCGTAGATTTTCACTCAGGTTAAACTATTCAAACATATATAAATGAAGTACTTAAAGCTCAATACAAAAGCACAAACTTTAGTCTCCCAGTCAGATATTGATCCCGATATGGCAGTTAGATTATTAATAGCTGGCAATACAAGATTCGTAGAGAATAGGCAAGCGGGAAGAAACCTAATGACTCAAATGGTGAACACGAGCAAAGGGCAGTATCCGTTTGCAACAGTGCTCAGCTGCATTGATTCACGTGTGTCTTCTGAGCTCATTTTTGATCAAGGCATTGGTGATATCTTTAGTGTAAGGATCGCCGGTAATTTTATAAATTCAGATATTTTAGGCAGTATGGAATTCGCCTGTAAATTGGCGGGGACTAAGGTCATTTTGGTCCTGGGACATACCAGCTGCGGTGCAGTGAAGGGAGCCTGTGACAATGCTAAATTGGGTAATCTGACGGGTATGTTGGACAAAATAAAACCAGCAGTTAATCAAGTGTCAGAGCCAGTTGATCCATCAAAAAGAAACTCTAAGAACATAGAATTCGTGAATACTGTGGCTAAGAAGAATGTTGAACTTTCTATAGAACGCATCATGGCCGAAAGCCCTGTCTTAGCGGAGATGAAATCATCTGGAGAAATAGATATTGTGGGAGGCATGTATGATATCAGTACAGGCAAGGTAGAGTTCTATTCTACTTCAGAAGCCTAAATGTCATGCAGCCTAACGAATCGCTTAGATGCTCGAGAGGCACTCAGACCAATAGAATAAATATAGTCGTAAAGACTGCCACAGACATGCTATAATCTTAGATCATCATGGTGATACGTAAAACGATGCATTACGCATGCAAAATTTTATGTAATTGTTCCATCATGTGCATGGAACCACCGTAAAAGGGTGTTCGTTCATGTATGTCGGTGGGCTCGATATCTAAAATAGGTTGTTGTCCATTAGTGGCCATACCTCCTGCTTGTTCTATTAATAAGGCCATTGGGTTGCATTCATATAGCAGTCGAAGTTTACCCTGAGGAGACTTTTGAGAATTAGGGTACATATAGACTCCTCCTTTCAAGATGTTTCGATGTAAATCTGCAATCATAGATCCAATGTATCTCCCCGTATAGGGCCGATTCGAAGCCTCATCAATCTCTTTGCAATAGTTTACGTAAGCTTTCATATTATCTGAGAAATATGCGTAGTTACCTTCATTAATGCTGTAAATGTTTCCATCCTGAGGAATCTTGAGATTAGGATGTGACAAATAGAATACACCAATAGAAGGATCGTAGGTGAACCCATTCACACCATTGCCAGTCGTAAAAACAAACATGGTAGAGGATCCAAAAATCACATATCCTGCACCCACCTGATTCCTACCTGTCTGCAGAAAGTCTTCTAAGATAGCTGGCTTTCCAATGGGTGAGATTCTGCGGTAAATAGCGAAAACAGTACCTATTGAGACATTTACCTCTATATTGGATGACCCGTCTATAGGATCAATGAGGAAGATATATTTTCCATTGATGGCAGACTCATTGTCAAAGATAATGGTCTCCTCTTCCTCCTCAGAAGCGATCCCACATACTTCGTTTCTCGCCTTTAGCGCATTGATAAATAACTTATTGGCATAGACATCTAATTTCTTTTGCTCCTCGCCTTGCACGTTTTCTGTACCTACCTTTCCCATCAGCTCATCCACTAAGCCAGCTTTATTTATTTGGCTATTCATGACTTTTGCAGCTAGCGTGATGGCGCTGAACATATTTGTAAGTTGTCCCTTAGCGTACGGAAAATCCCGTTGATTTTTAATAATGAATTCTCCTAAGGTGATCAGGTTATGCATTTACAACGGTTTTCGAGGTTTGATAAGAATGAGGTTAATTTACAAAAGTTGAATAACATGAATGCCATACCTCGCATCATAATCTTGTACAATACTCGGGTATAGCCTTTTCGAAGCAGCTGATTAACTTTTTCATCACCTCCTTACCGTTTCTATTTTCTATCAAGCGCCCATCTAACTCAGTGATCGGTGTCAGCTCTCCCATGGTGCCGCTGCAAAATAGCTCGTCCGCGTTATATAGTTCAGTCAGAGATAAGTTACGCTCTTCTATGTGGATGCCATGAAGCTGACAGAGCTCTATGATCAGTCCTCTGGTCATGCCATGAAGGCAGGCAGTAGCGTAGGGTGTATATACACGATCGCCTTTCGCCATGAAGATATTAGTCCCATTCAGCTCTGCAGCGAATGCATCTTTATCGAGCATGAGAGCGGCATCCACACCCGCGACGTTGGCTTGGATTTTAGCTTGGATGTTATTTAGCAGGTTATTGTGATGAATTTTGGAATCTAAAAATGCAGGATTATTTCTGCGTATGGTAGTAGTGATGACCTTTATGCCGTGGTCATTATCATAGACTGGTGGCTTCCACTCGGGAAGTATAATCAGGGTGGAGCCTGACTGATTGAGCCTGGGGTCCATGCCAGAGGTGATCTTGCTACCGCGCGTCAGCGTCACTCTGACGTGCGTGTCTCTATCCATGCGATTCGCCTCCAGAGTTTGCCTTAGAGCATCTTTGATGAATGTTGTAGGCGGAATATGGGTGAATGCCAGAGCTTTAGCAGATTCATACATTCTATTGAGGTGCCGATCCAGCATCATCACCCCTTCGGGATAGATGCGTAGTCCTTCCCAGACAGCATCGCCTCCCTGTACCACACTGTCAAAGACGGATACCTTGGCTTCATCTCTATGGTACAGTCGGTCTCCAACCCAGATATGCAGGTCCTTATTTCGCTCATCGAATTTTTGTAGCATGATGCATTTATTTTAAGGCGTGATCGTATAGTTTATAATAGTATTCGTAAGATGCTTCGAGCAGCTGGGTGAGATGCGATGGCACTTGGGGGTCCGAGTTGTTTGGTTCAGCAAAGCCCGTAGATTGGTGAACATTGTGGTACCAGTGTGGCGCCCACACACCATCTTCGGCTATTGGACCCGCATTCCACGATAACATCCTCACTGAAAATGGCACACCTACAGCTTTGCATAGCGCTGACAGCATCCGCCTTGGATCGGCCAGTACATCGTTAGAATCTATCACGACTGGCTGCTGATCTTGACTCTGTAAGTATTCGAATATTTCCCATTCTCTCTTGAGGCCTATATCTCTCATCTGGGGGAGTGCTATCACTTTCGTGTAGGAGACGATCAGTTGTGCAGGATCTCTTATCAGTAATACATTCTCCATAGATAGTAGGAAGTCTAGTTCTACTTGAATGTAGTGCTTAGCCATTCCCTTGATGAAGTAGATATCTTTATTAATCTCTGGAAAAAATGAATCTGACTTGACCGTAGCCCACTCAGAAGATTGACTCTTGAGTATTTCATCTTTGCCAGGATGATCATCACCAGTACCCGCCAAGAAGTAAGCGTACATCGGCTCATCTATCACTTTGGTATCTTCTCTATTAGCGAAGGCGTACATCAGCGCGGTCGATATATTGCGTGGACCAGAGATCAGATTAATCCTTGTGGTCATGCTTCCAGTGCTTCTGGATGCCAAAATAACTCACTAAAGTCCACCACTTGATGGTCCTCTACTTTGACTCCTTCACTTTCTAACAATTCTTGCATAGCTGATGGAGGTCTGAAGTGATGTCTACCAGATAGTTCGCCCTTGCGATTCACGACTCGGTGAGCTGGCACGGGCATGTTATTAGCATTAGATTGCGATAGCGCATAGCCCACCATGCGAGCTGAGCCCAAAGCAAGATAGTCTGCTATAGCGCCGTATGTACTGACCCTTCCCACGGGTATTTGCTCAGTCACATGGTATACCTGCTGGTAGTATTGCTTTTGTCTGAATGCCATGACCTGCTAAATTAGGAATGCAACTGGATAAGTAGTGAAGGATCAAAAAAATTGTTGACGAAGATGTCTAATGTAATGTTTACAGTTTATTCGATATAGTGCAGCATAAAATATCGAATTCGTAGGTTGACTTAAGTTTCAGAAGCCAATCATGTAGTTTAGCAGAGTTATAATGAAAGCGGGCAATTAGGCATCAGTTAAATTTTATTATGACAATGAGACAAGAGTCTGATAAAGTCTAACGGAGGTAACAATTTTGCAAAGTATCATAAAACTGTAATGCTCAGCAAAACCTATCTAGTGACTAATGACCTGGCTGGAGCGATAGCCATCATCAGCAAGCTTTTCATAACAATGCATGGGTCGAATAACGTAGCGGTTTTGACTATTTATTCATAGAAAAATTGGTTAATCGAGAAAATGATATAAGTCGTGTTTGTCATTATGGAGAGGAGCGAGTTATTTGATATTACAATATGAATACCTGAGCATAAAAAGCAACTAAATTCTAATAAAGCTTTTCTTTGTAGAAAGAAGTAAATTCATGTTACAAGTAAAAGTGATTGCTACCGATGTGGAGAACCTGACTGACGCCAGATATTTTGCGGCGATGGGTGTTGATGCAGTCTGCTTTGATCTAAGTGCCATCAGTCCAGAAGTCTTCTATGCGATTAAGGATTGGATAGAAGGAGTCAGGGTGTATGTGAAAGGCACAGCAGAAGAGTCGGATGCTGATGCTACCATAGTGCAAGCTGCATCGGATTTTGTTGCTGAACGATCCATCATAGTTGAGTCAAGCTACGAGGACATTAAGGATGCTCAACTTCCCTCAGGGCAGATCATCAATGAACATAGACACTGGGATAAGCATGAGCCGTATCTACAAGAGGAGATCATCGCATTTGCCTTTGATCACCAGCACTATCTTCACATACCTTGGACGAAGGAATTACTCAGTCATACCTTAGATCAAGACAAACTATTCGGTATTGTCGTCTCAGGAGGAGTGGAAGAAAAAATCGGCTACAAATCTTTTTTGGAATTAGATGAATTGTTTGACATCATAGAGGAGGAATAACAAATGGGTAAAGTATTTACGCCTACTACGGTTTAAAACTTGACGCCTTCTATTTGGTCATCCTCAGGAGAGCCTAAGGTATCTATGGTTAAATTTTGCATGACATAGTGTGAAGTATTAGTCTAAGTCCTCACTCAAGTTCTTAAGGTAATCGATTTAGCGGGGCAACGCCTTAGTTAGGGTTGGACTATGTAATGTCTCGCTTTCAGTAGAATAGCAAGGTCATTACATATATTATCTCTGATGAAATCGAAGATCTGAGTTGGCAATTTCAATAAATGAGGGTGACTTTCAATACATTTGCTTTATGGCGAACAGGGGAAAAGTCATCATCACTGATAAGGCACATCCTAAGCTCCAACTCGGCTTAGAAGAGATGGGCTACGAGGTAGATAATAGACCTAAACTGACCTTAGCTGAGCTGCATCAGATCATAGGAGATTACCTGGGCGTCATCATCAATAGTAAGATGATAGCTGACCAATCACTGCTTGACAAAGCGACCCAATTACAATTTATTGGACGTCTGGGTTCAGGGCTTGAGATCGTAGATGTAGAGTACGCTACATTTAAGGGAATTAAAGTGGTCAGTACGCCAGAGGGTAACTGTAATGCTGTAGCTGAGCACGCTATGGGTATGCTACTGATGCTGCAGAATAAGCTACACCAGGCAAATACTCAGGTTAAGGAATTCATCTGGAGGCGCGAAGCTAATCGGGGAATAGAGCTCTCAGGAAAAACGTTAGGCATCATTGGCTTTGGCCATACAGGCAGCGCATTAGCTCGCAAATTAGCTGGCTGGAATGTCAACATTCTTGCCTACGATAAATACAAGAAAAACTACACAGCGGGCTATGACAATGTCAGCGAATCTACTCCAGAGGGCATTCAGTCCCAGGCAGACATCATCAGCTTTCACCTTCCGCTGACTTCAGAAACGATAGGCTTAGTCAATATAGACTACTTGCGAGCCTGTCAGCGCGGTGTGATAATTATTAATACTTCCAGAGGTCAAGTGATTACGCTAAAAGATCTATTAGCGCAGCTGCATGTTAAGCACGTGGGGGGCGCTTGTTTAGATGTATTGGAAAACGAGAATATGGACCAACTAAGTGCAGCAGAAAGAGAGGTATTGACGGCATTATTTCAGCTGGATCATGTGGTGCTCAGTCCGCACGTAGCTGGCTGGACTCAAGAATCCCTCATCATGATTGCAGACACACTATTGCAAAAAATTAAAAATGAGCTGGATCAGATTATATGACGGGATTCACCGCATATTGCTAACGATTAAAACTTTAATAGTATTCAAGAATGCCTTCTATCATCACTAAGCCTAAGGTAGACATAGATCAGTCCATTTTGGATCAAGTCGCGACCATGACAGAGACGGAGGGTCAAGTTATTGTGCACTGCATCGTAGGTGCTACACGCTACCTAAGCTATATTCGGATCTGGCCCACAACCTACCTTTTTGATCGGCATAGTGCACATAGAAGTGATCTGGTCTACGCGGAGAATATTAGCTACTATCCTCAGTGGCAGGAAGTCCCAGTAGGTAAGGGCAGTCACTTCACGCTCATCTTTTCTAAGCTCCCCAAATCCTGTCGAGTTTTCGATTTAAGAGAGGTTATACCAGCATCTCATCCTTTTGAGGTTTTGGATATTCAGCGGAATCAAACTGATGTATACTTCGTACGGATTTAAAGAGTCAGTAAGAGATACAGAATATGATCTTTGTCGGCATTTTGCCCTATTCTTCCATTTTCATTTGCTAACATTGTGTGTAGTAAATAGAAATAGCCTTGACGAAGTACGCCTGCCAATACATATTATATCTATTAGTAACTCTGATGATTCCAGGATTTTTATCAGCTCAGACGGTACTCGAGGGGCAGATCGTCGATGATGTCACAGGAGAGCTCATCCCTTTTGGGACGATAGCGCTCTATAAGAATGACGTACTGCTGACAGGGACGGAGACTGACCTCAATGGAAATTATTATCTCTCTAACTTAGAGCCAGGGACCTACGCTGTAGAGGCTAGCTTCGTGGGTTATACCACAGAGCGACAGGTAGGAGTCGTAGTCAAGGCGGGCAGAAATAATAAGCTGGACTTCAGACTGACTACAGGTGTGATTATGGACGAGATCGTAATCAAGGATTATAAGGCACCGCTCATCGAAATAGATAACACTACCTCAGGAGGGACAGTGACCTCAGAGACTATCAGAAATCTACCGACGAAGAATATAAATCAGATAGCCGCGACCACAGCAGGTCTATCTTCCATTGATGGGGGAGCAATCAATATAAGGGGCTCCCGCTCTAATGCGACAGACTACTACATAGATGGTATCAGAGTATCAGGCCTCATTCCTGAGTCCGAGATAGAGCAGATGCAGGTATTGACCGGAGGTCTTCCTGCTAGCTACGGGGATGTCACTGGAGGTGTCATTTCGATCACATCTAAAGGGCCTTCAGCAAGACTATCTGGAGGTATTGAATTAGAAAGCTCTGAGTACCTGGATAATTTTGGCTATAACCAATTCAGAGGCAATCTGAGCGGTCCTATCCTTAAAAATAAAAAAGGTGAATCTATCATAGGCTTCAGGATGTCGGGGCAATATTTTAATCGGGAGGATGACAGACCAGCAGCTTTAGGCGTATACCGATTAAATGAGCAAAAAATAAGAGAATTAGAAGCAGAACCTTTTAGACTCTCTAATGGTACCGCATTTCCCACAGGAGAATTTCTGACCGCTGAAGATATGGGGCCCCCTGTCAAAACTCGCCCGAATGAGGGTCAAAGAGACTTAAACTTCACTGGTAAAATAGATGCCAGACTCAGCCCAAATATCGATGTCTCCCTATCAGGTAGCTTTGATGACACAAGGGATCAATTCACGCCATCGGCATCTTGGGGCTTACTGAATTGGGTAAATAATCCATTCCAATATTCTAATGGATACAGGGGTAATTTTAGGTTCAGACATAAGTTAGGTAAGCAGCTTTCTAATAATAAGGACACCGGTCAGCGTAAGGCCAAACTGATTCAAAACGCCTCTTACACGATTCAGGCTGGATATGAGAAACGGTTTAGCCGTACAGAGGATGTCAGACACACGGACAATCTATTCCGATATGGCTACTTGGGCGAGACTGATCGCAGCTGGAATCCGACAGCGAGCGTAGTTTCTGATACTTCACAATGGGGAGGTCAGGTCATTTTCGATGCCGCTGGCCAGCCTTTTGCTCATTTGGGGTACACTGAGGTGGAAGAAGGCTTCACTCCTAACCAAGACATTAATGGTGTGCTCTCTTCTTACAATGATGTGAACGGGAGTCTCATATCTCCACTGAACTTGTTATGGTCTAACCTATATAATAATGTAGGTAGAGTATATAATTCATTTACAAAGTCAGAGACTGATCTTTACACCCTCAATCTTTCAGCACGATTCGACTTGCTGCCTGGCGGATCATCTAAGGGAAGACATAGTATAGAATTTGGAGCTATCGTGGAGTCAAGAGCCATCAGATCTTACAGCATCGCTCCACGGGCCTTGTGGACATTAGCACGACTGAATGCCAATAGACATATTATTGGAGTAGATACAACTCAAGTGATTGGATCCTTTGTCGACTTCCTCAATGGTAGGCCCACAGAGTTCGAGCAGTATCAAACTCTGCTGGCTCCTGATAATAATCTCTTGTTCTACCAAGCGGTCAGAGAACTGACTGGTCAGAGCCTTAATGAATATGTCAATGTAGATGCACTTAACCCTGATGATCTAAGACTAGATATGTTCTCTGCGGCAGAGCTTAATGATTTAGGAATTGTCAGTTATCTTGGTTATGACCATCTGGGTAATAAGGTAGGTAATGATATCACATTTGAGGACTTCTTCACTGGTAGGGATGCAGATGGGCGTAGGAGCTTTAGCGCAGCACCAGCTCAGCCAGTATATGGCGCTTTCTACATTCAAGACAAATTTTCCTTTAAGGACATCATATTTAGAGTGGGTCTAAGAGTCGATTACTACGATGCCAATACTAAGGTGCTGAAGGATCCCTACTCATTGTACGAGGTGGAGACAGCATCTGATTTTTTCAGTCGTACTGGACAGAGCAAGCCAGAAGCCGTGGGGGATGATTATGCTGTCTATATAGAAGCTCCTGGCTCGACTAATGTGATAGGCTATAGACTGGATGATCAATGGTATCTGCCTAATGGTACATCAGTCTCCAGCAGCGGCGAGATATTTGGTGGCGGTGTCGTCACACCGTCGATCAAAGGGATAGCAGAAGGGCAGAGCCCCAATATTCAAGAAGAGGGCTTCGACCCTAATTTCTCGTTTAAGGACTATAAGCCTCAGATTAATTTCATGCCCAGATTGGCATTTTCATTTCCTATATCAGATAATGCGGGATTTTTCGCTCACTACGACGTGCTGGTCCAGCGACCTAATTCTAACACCATTGCTACGCCAGTAAATTACTTTTATTTCGCAGAAGCCAGCAGGACGCCTTCCGCTAATCCAGCGTTAAGACCCACAAAGACCATAGATTACGAAGTGGGCTTTCAGCAGAAGCTCAGCCAGTCATCAGCCGTCAAGGTGTCTGCCTACTATAAGGAGCAGCGTGACATGATTCAGAATCGCTTTTTGGCCAATACCTTTCCAGTTACCAATTACGATATATTTGATAATCTTGACTTTGCCACTGTGAAAGGATTTTCCTTTAACTATGATCTTAGAAGGACGAATAACTTAGAGTTACAAGCTAACTACACTTTGCAATTTGCTGATGGATCTGGCTCGGATGCTAACTCCTCCAGTGGAATTAATAGTCGAGGAGTAATCAGAACCTTATCACCACTCTCGTTTGATGAAAGACACACGCTTAATCTTGTCATGGATTATCGTTACAGTGAAGGCAGAAGCTACAATGGCCCTCGAATAGGTGATACTGATATCTTATCGAACTTCGGGGTAAATGCTCAGATCAGGGGCGTGTCTGGCAGGCCGTACACAGCCAGGCGGACCGTGTTGCCACTTGGCGGATCGGGCTTTAGAGGTGGGATAAATGAGGCCCGGCTCCCTTGGAATTTTGCTATAGATCTTCAAGCTGATAAGAGCTTTAAGCTCTTCAATAGCGGAAAGGGTAGGCCTGCGTATGTCAACGTATACCTCAGAATACAAAACCTGCTGGATATGAAAAACATCATAGGCGTGTATAGCTTTTCAGGTGATCCTGACAGCGATGGGTATCTCGAGTCTAGCTTTGGTTTAGATAGGGTTCAGCAGGTAGAGGCTAATGGCCAGAGCGTGGACAACTTCATCGCTGCCTATAACTGGCGCGTGCTGCAATCGGGATTCTACACCCAGCCGAGAAGAATTACATTAGGACTAAGAATGGATTTTTAATATGATAGGAAGTCTTAGATATATCGTGATGTGCACTATGATGCTGATCATACCGATCACAGCTATGGCACACGTCGGCCCAAGAGTGAAGCGCGAGGCTAAAACGGATAGGGCGAGTGTCCGTGCAGAATGCAGATCAGCCGAAGCGCAGATCGATATGGAGATAAATAACGTGAGAGCGCGGTTACTATCAGGTGGTGATGTCTGGTGGGATCTGGCTAATACTGGCAAGTATATTGTACCCAAGACGCTCCCAGGTCAGCAAGAAGTCTCATCCATATTCGCAGGAGCAGTATGGATTGGAGGGCTGGACCCAGCGGGCAATCTTAAGATCGCTGCTGTGGATTTCAGGCGCGATGGAAATACTGACTACTTCACAGGGCCGATAGATCCAGTGACTGGCTCCACGGATTCTGAAGTGTGTGAGGCTTGGGATAGATTCTTTCGGGTCTTAGCCGTCAATGTAGAATCACATAATAATCGCTGGGACAGGGCTAACGCAATGGATGAAGAGATAGACTGCGACTCCATACCAGACGATGTGAAATTTTGGCCAGGCAAGGGTAATCCGTTTTTCTTATCTAAATTCGAATTCGAACTACCCAATACGGGTCAAGGGCTTGGATCGTTTTGGGATCAAGATGACGACGGTAGTTATAACCCCTGCAATGGTGACTTTCCGATTATAGATATCAGAGGCTGTGCGCCTGCGAATCGAGATCAGGCCAAAGAGCTGGTGCCAGACGAGATGACTTTTTGGATCTATAATGATGCGGGCGGCCCCCACACCTTGACACAAGGGAATCCGATTCTCATGGAGGTGCAAGTGCAAGCTTTCGCTTTCTCTGCAAATGATGAGATTAATGACATGACATTTCAGCGTTATAAACTGATTAATCGAGCTTCATCAGATATCAGAGACTGCTACTTTGCGATGTGGATGGACCCTGATCTTGGCTGTAACTCTGATGACTACATCGGCTGTGATATTGATAGAAGTCTCGCCTATGTCTATAATGAGGATGTCTTGGATGGAGAGGATGGCTGCACTTGTAATGGTGGGATAGGCACCTACTGTGATGAGATACCCATGCTAGGAGTCGATTATTTTAGAGGGCCCTTAGCCCCAAAGAATTTTGATGAATCAGGCATGCCCACCATCGACCCGCCTATAGGATCTTTAGGTGATACACTGGTCGAGCTTGGTATGTCGTCATTTATATATTATAATGCTAGCTTCGTAGGGAGTCCCGATCCCTCTACGACTGATCCAACGATTGATACTGAATACTATAACTATCTGAGAGGCTTGTGGAGAGATGGATCAGCCATCACTTTTGGCGATGATGGCTTTAATCCAGGCAGCACAGATACAGTCCGCTACACATTTCCCAATCCGCCCAATCAGACGAATGGCTGGTCCATGTGCGAAGAGGACTTACCCTTTGGAGATAGAAGATTCATACAGGCCTCAGGACCGTTCTTGCTCAAGCCGCAAGCCATCAATGAGCTGATCATCGGCGTGACTTGGGTGCCAGACTTCGATTATCCTTGTCCAGATATTTCCAGATTACTATTTGCAGACGATTTGGCACAAGCTCTATTTGACAATTGCTTTCAGATCAAAGATGGGCCGGACTCACCTGATGTGGATGTAGTAGAGTTAGATAAGGAGCTTGTATTGGTCCTAACTAATGACACCATCACCTCAAATAACAAATTCGAGTCCTATACCGAGAAAGACCTGAATCCAGTGCCCGAAGGCTTAGATTCTAATTATGTATTCGAGGGCTATCAGATCTTCCAACTGTCAGGCCCTAATGTGTCTTCACAAGAGCTGGATGATATAACTAAGGCTAGAATTGTCAGGCAAGTGGACATTAGAAATGAGGTAAGCACATTATATAATTGGCGACCTTCACTCGTAGATCCCACACCTAACAATACGGAGATCGTCTGGACATTCGAAGAGAAAGTGGCAGCACAGAATATGGGTGTTAGACATACCTTTCTCATCAATGAAGATGATTTTGCAGAAGGAGATCGACGGCTGATTAATCATAAAGAATATTACTTTATGGTATTAGCCTATGCTCATAATAATTGGCAAGACTTCGATCCGAGCGATGGCTTTGGTCAGCGATCACCATACTGTGCGGGCCGTAAGAATATCAAGGTCATCACAGCAGTGCCTCGTCCTATTGTCTTTAAGAACCTGAACGCAGATGTGGGGGATGGTGCGCGTATTACCAGGCTATCTGGCGTCGGCGCTGGGGGTGCCTTTTTAGATATCACAGATGATATGTATGAGCTTATTTTGGAAGGGGCTACAGATGGCCGCATTACCTATAAAGATGGACAGGGGCCACTCGATATCTCAATTTTCAATCCAATAGAAGTGAGAGATGGCCGATTCAGATTAGAATTTGTCGGTGACTTCATTGCAGGCTCTACCTGCGCCATTGCGCCAGGGGCATCTTGGATCCTGACTAATCTGGCTAATAACGAAGTAGTCGCTACCGGACCTTCTATAGATGTGATCAATGATCAAATTGTAGGAGACTTCGGATTCACAATTACCATAGGACAGACCGAGGAGACAGGTATGCTGACTCCCACTAATGGAGTGATCGGGTCCCGAGTAGAGTATCAAGATCCAGCTGGAGCAGCATGGCTCGACTTGATACCAGATGTTGAAAATACGGTATATAACTATCTACAGACAGGAGCCGATGAGGACGATCAGCCTCTGGACCCAGAAGAGTCATTCACCAATATTGGTCCGGGTGCATTTGCTCCATTTATACTCATGGAGAATGAGCTGGGGAGCGGTCTGGTATCAGCAGCCTGGAAGGATTTTGGTGGAGGGGCAGATCTACGAGATAAAACCTCTCTGGCCGATCTTAATAATGTAGATATAGTCTTCACGAAGGATAAATCAAAATGGTCCAGATGTGTCATCGTAGAGACGTCCACTGCAGAATTTAGGCAAGCCGGGTTTATCAATGAGGGCGATGTGAACCAGTTTGATCTGCGCGATGCACCTTCAGTCGGTAAGGATGATAGTGATGGCGACGGCAGGCCAGATCCTGATGGAGATGGCCGTGGTATGGGCTGGTTTCCTGGTTACGCTATAGACGTAGAGACTGGAAAGCGACTTAATATTTTCTTTGGTGAGAATTCTACCTATAACGAAGAGTTGAGAGAGTTCTACGGAGAAGAGACAGCGCTGGGTACTGACATGATGTTTAATCCGAGCTCCACCTTATTTACAGAGGGTGTGCCTGGTGCAGATTTTAGTATTTGGAATTTTATTACAGGTGGCCAGCATTTCATCTATGTCACTAGACAGGAATACGATGAGTGCGCCGACTTTAGAGAGAGATTGGATCCTCGTTTCGTCTTCACTTTTAAACGTGACCCATTGAAGCTAGTGACCTGGGCAGGTATACCCACCTTAGCCTCTGGAGCCTCTTTACTGAGTTATGCTGATGGTTTGATACCTAATGATGTGATTGTAAAGCTAAGAGTAGAGAATCCATATAGTAAGGAGGAGGCATTTGATCTTAGATCAGAACTCTTTAACTGTGATGAGTTCGGAGATCTACCTGCATACGAATTTGAAATATCTGGAAAAGAGGCATTGGAAATAGACGCCTCTCAAGTGGAGTCTGCTCTACAGAACGTAAACGTAGCACCGAACCCCTACTACGCTTTCTCAGAATATGAGACGAGCCGCTTGGAGAATCAAGTGAAAATCACCAATCTACCAGAGAGAGCTAATGTGACCATCTATACTTTAGATGGCAAATTCATCAGGCAGTTCAGAAGGGATGAGCGCGGTATGATCCAAGGTACTAATCGGTCTAATCCCGGTATTAGGTCTACACAGCCTAATCCTGATATCGTGTGGGATCTTAAGAATAACAAGGGCATACCAGTCGCTAGTGGCGTATACCTTATACACGTAGAGGCACCAGAATTAGGTGCGGAGCGGACCATCAAATTTTTTGGAGTGAATCGTAAGTTTGACCCTGCTGGATTATGATCCGTATAAAAAGAATTATGACAAAGAAGATATTGAGACGTGCCTGCATATTACTGATAGCAGTCCTGTCATGTGTTCAGATTCAAGCTGGTAATCCTGATCGGCAGGGCGAGGCAGGAGCGACGGAGCTGCTCTTCAATCCCTGGGCTCGCAGTGCTGGACTCCACTCTATGAGTACCGCCTCAGTCTTTGGAGTAGAAGCACTCAGGCTGAATATAGCAGGTCTAAGCCGGTTACAAGGTAGTGAATTACTCATTGCAAATACTCGACTTTTCGAAGGGTCAGACATCAAGCTAAACGCTCTAGGCTTTGGTCGTAAGATGGGAGAAAATAGTGCATTTGGAGTCACGCTCACATCAGTTGATTTTGGAGACATACCGATCACGACGGCGGCGCAGCCTGAAGGCACAGGAGGTACATTCTCACCTAATTTCTTTCATATAGGCGTAGGATATTCCTACATCTATGCGAATAAGATATCTGTCGGCATCTTAGTCCGGGGTATATCAGAGTCACTAACTAATGCCAATGCATTTGGTATAGCTCTTGACGCAGGGGTGCAGTATGTCACTGGAGAAGACGACAACTTTAAGCTGGGTATATCACTCAGAAATATTGGCTCACCCATGACATTCGGAGGCGAAGGTCTCTCTTATGAAGTTCAGAATCCTGGAACGACAACAGATTTTCCAATCACCTTCGATGCAAGAGCCGAGAGCTTTGAGTTACCATCACTATTGAATATCGGGATGTCCTATGATTTCATACCGACGACTGATATCAAGATCAGGACCTTAGCTAATTTCACGGCTAATTCATTTTCACGAGATGAGGTAGGAGCTGGCGTAGAGTTTTTCTTTAAGGACTTTGTTGCGCTTAGAGCTGCTTATAAGGTGGAGCTTGACCCCGGTACCCAGGTGGAGCGTAGTGTCTATACTGGATTCGCAGCAGGATTCTCCTTGTATCTTCCCGTAAAGAAATTAGCGAATCAAAAGATTGGTATCGACTATGCTTATAGAGCAACGAACCCTTTCAGAGGCACTCATAATTTTACAGTCAGGCTAAACCTATGAACCAAGCTTGAGGTAGCTAATGATAATTCATTGAGTGTGAGCTAGTCCATAAATGTTTATGTGAATATTAGATTTCACCTGTATTCCTAATGATTCATCCATACTTATATTCATTTCCTTAGATTTCAGTACATTAAGGGACTGAATAGAATTCGCTGGAAAAGGACATTATCAATAAGAAAAATTTTTTCTCCGAGTGGCTGGAAAAGCTGCAGCAAGAGAGTTGGCAGTTGGAGCTTTTGATCTCCGGTCTGGCACTATTTGGTATTTACGAGTCGGAGAGCCTCATACTCAGCTTGCAGTACTATCACAAAGTTAACAGTGTCTCGACTATTTATTTGCATTTACAGACTTTTGTCGCTCTACTATGGGCGAGTCGGTTAATATTCTTAGTGAATTTATTATTTCACATTGTGATCAGAGGTTTTTGGATTGGGGCGATAGGTCTGCGTTATGTGTCTGGCGATATAGACTTCGATAACTTAAATTATTCTGATCGCTTTACAAGATTTTATAAAAATAAAATAGGCAGCTATGACGAATACATTGAAAAACTAGAGAAATTTAGTAGTATTCTCTTCTCATTTACCTTTCTCTTATTCTTCATGTTACTGTCTTTTTTTGCGTTCAATTTATTTTTCGTTATAGTCTATAATGTTTTAGATAGCTTCTTGGATTTTGGAAGGGATAATTCTGGGTTACCTTTAGCATTAGGCATATTCTATTATGGCATAGGTTTAATCGTATTTATTGATTTTTTCACATTAGGGGCATTTAAGAAGATTGAGGATAAGACCGTATCAGGCATTTATCTATGGATATACCGATTTTATTCTACTGTATCGCTCTCTTTCTTCTTCAGACCGCTTCTCTTAAATTTTATTGACAATAAATATACTAGGAGACTCTTCTTCTTAGCTCTGCCTTACACTCTAATATTGTTTACTTTAAGTGGTTTTTACTCACAGAGATATGACTACTTCCCTTCTTTTGATCCGGGTGCATCCTATCAGTCCCATATCTCGGAGGCTTCGATTAATTTTGTGAACTATGATGATCTGAGGAGAGAGCACTATGAGACATTGTCAGCACTTGGTAAGCGTGTATCACGCACGAAGATACACAGAGCCAGTGTGAACCACTACGAGTTTGACCATAATAACCTCAGCATCTTTATAGAATATAGAGAAGATGATAATGACCTGCTGGACTCATTGCCTACCCCCTTGGATCCCTTCAAAAAGGGGGGGCTCAGTCATAGAATATTTGATGGGCACGCTGAGGATGCTGGTATTTCATCACTTATCACGCAGGAAGTGAGTGAAATTAAAGTAATCAATAAGCTAATGAGAAAAGGCGTAATGAGTCCGCAAGATTCGTCCCTTGTAAAGCGATATGGCGATCGAAGCGGAGACCTAAGTGAAATCAAAAATTCTATCCGTAGTCACTATTCGCAAGAGCGTAATGACTATATGAAAAATAAAATTAGTAAGGTCAAATCAGAATTATTGAAGCTGGCTGAGATCACCATTGATGAGAAGGATGTCAAAGATAGATTGGAATGTAAATTTTATATTCACCCCAATATGTTGGAGAAAGGCTTGTTATGTCACTTTAACATTGATACATTAGCCTACGGTGAACACTTGCTACGAGTGACGAAAAATGATCGAGTAAGAAGGATTCCATTTCGAAAAATTAAGCAAAATCAATAGGAGATTAAGAATGTAAGTAGGCAGAGCGTCGGCGTGGTGGATGTAACTCATGTATTTTTTAAAAGTCGAATAAATTAGTTGATATGATTAAGCTTATATTAAAAATAGGATTGACTCTGGGGCTTATAAATACCCTTATAATGCTCGGCATCAAATTTTTTCTTTCTCCAGAGTTGATGTTTTCAGGAATATATATGGGGGTCTCCTTTATTCTATCAATTGTCATATTGATATTGGTAGGGCGAAAATATCTGAGGACTGATGTTCATCCAGATCTAAGTTACGGCGAGTCTCTGATGCACATTTTTCCAGCTGCATTTATAGGATTTCTTATCACAACTGTATGCAGCATTCTTTTATATCAGAACGATATGGAGATGAGGGCTACAGTGCTAGAATTGAACCTCAAGAGTGCAGAAGTAGGCTATTCATTCGGAGCTAAAATGGGTGGCGCTGATGAAGCTGATGTTGCAGTGGGACTGGAAGATATACGACAAGATGTCATAGATAAAGCCGAGGAACAATATAGTTTTCAATGGTCTAAACTGCACTTCAGTATGGTAGGCGGTCTTTTCACATCTTTAATCTACGCTCTGATAGCTTCTATTTTTATCAAGAGAAGAATAGGACCAGCCTAAAGGCATCCAATCAAAGATTGTCTTAGTGGTATTGCACTGTCACTGGTTTGTCATCTTCTAAATCATTGAGTATATTTGATTCAAGACTTGAGACGTTTCTATGCTATAGAGGCGTTTTTTATTTATTTCACAAGGCGTATGTGTTTTTGATAACTATGGCATTCAAGTAGATGTTTGTATTTATTTACTTCACGGATAGGTATGACTTTGAGAAAAATAAGTATATGAAAGTGATCACACGACTTATGATCCCACAACTTTCGGCGAGACAGTAAGCCGAGCATTTATCAACATAAAAAATTCTAATGATGAAAGTGTCTTACATGACTCAAGAGGTATATGAGAGATTGATGACAGAGCTGGATGTAATGAAAACCACAGGTAGAAAGGACATCGCTGATGCTATAGCGACAGCCCGAGATAAAGGGGATCTCTCTGAAAATGCTGAGTATGATGCTGCTAAGGATGCTCAAGGTATGCACGAGGCTAAAATTAACGAGTTAGAAAAGCAGCTGGCTAATGTCAAATTCTTAAAAGAAGAAGATATTGACACCAGCCAAGTATCCATCCTAACGACTGTCACGATCAAAAATCTTAAGATGAATAAAGAATTCACATATAAGATCGTTTCGGAATCTGAAGCGGATATCACCCAAAAGAAAATATCAGTGTCATCTCCAATAGGTGAGGGTCTACTCGGAAAAAAAGTAGGTGAGATAGCCGCTATAGAGACACCAAGAGGGGAGATGCAGCTGGAGATACTTAACATCACCGTATAACCTATGGCAAGCCTGTTTACTAAGATTATCGCTGGAGAGATACCTTGCTATAAAGTGGCGGAGGACGATCACTTCTTCGCGTTTTTAGATATCAACCCGAGGCGGAAGGGGCATACCTTAGTTGTGCCAAAGCAGGAGGTAGATAAGTTTTTTGATCTGGATGACGAGCTATTGGCACGTATGGGCATCTTCTCTAAGCGCGTGGCAGCAGCCATAAAAAAGGTGTGTCCTTGTGATAGAGTAGCCGTAGCAGTGATCGGACTTGAAGTACCGCATGCCCACATGCACTTAGTGCCCATAAACCACATGGGTGATATGGATTTCTCAACGGCTCCAGTTAATCTGAGCAAAGAGGAAATGGCGGAGACGGCGTCTCTGATAGCTGACAAGGTGCTGCTGTAATTGCGGAAAAACAGATAAAGGGGAACTGATTAGCTGGAAGAAGCCGCTACCGGTCTTTTCGATTATCTGGCCTGGAACAGCGTTAGCTTTGAAGCTAAATAACTCATTAGATATGCGGCCCCCCATCACTCATCCACCCATTCACCATCAATCTATTCAGCTTGAGATTTTAGTAATGTCCATGCTGTCTAATGTGAAGCTCATGAAGAAATCAATAAAAGAGAGTGCTGGCCAGTAGATGCTAAAAGGTTCAGGTCAAGTAAAACTAACTGAAGCCATCTAAAAGTATTGTCTGGTGAGCGTTTCTACGGCGCTCGCATTGTCGAAGAAATGACGAATGCAGCATCTAAATCTGCAGTTAGGACCAATGCTTTTATACCCTCGCTCTCCAGAAGATAAAGGAATTTTGCAGCTGTTTATGAAGGAGAGGAGTACACTAATCAAGAGATAGCAAAAAAATTATTTTTTTCCGTTGGTACGGTCGGAAAGTCACAGGCAACACATGTCATGTAGCATGGGGGTCAGGAATACTGCAGGCTTAGGAAGTAGCGCGTACTAACTTGATAACTTATGTTAGAGATAATTAGTGTGGCTTTCACATTTGCTAAAAATTGGTAAGCTAATCGCCAATACTGTCTCGTATAATTTATATTTTAGAGATTATGAGTAAACTATATCTACTATTCGGATGTGTGTGGTGCGTCATGTCCTGCCAAGCTCCACCAGATGAGGGCCTACTTTCTGCAGAGGATGTAGTGTCGAAGCTGCAGAAAACCTTGATCATGGCCCAACCGGGTGATCACATCAAACTGCCTGCTGGCACTTTCGCATTTAAAAGAAGTATCTCGCTTAGTGATACGCCTGACATCGCCATTACAGGGGCTGGCAAAGGCAAAACTATCTTGTCATTCAAAGGCCAGATCGAAGGAGCGGAGGGTATCTTGGTGAAAAATGTTAACGGCATTAGGCTGGAGGGATTTACCGTAGCAGACTCTAAGGGTGATGCGATTAAGACTCAAGACTGCAAAAACGTCATCTTTCGTGATATAGAGACGACATGGACCGCGGGTAAGCTGTCCACTAATGGCGCTTATGGGCTATATCCAGTCAGCAGCACGAATGTATTGATGGAGGACTGCGAAGCCTCCTACGCCATGGATGCTGGTATCTATGTAGGTCAATCTAACAATGTAGTGGTGCGCAATAACTATGTCCATCATAATGTAGCTGGGCTGGAAATAGAAAATACTAAAGTCGGTGAGGTATATGGTAATCGAGCACACGATAACACGGCAGGAATGCTGATATTCGACATGCCTGATCTACCCCAAGCTAATGGTGATAAGATTAAATTCTACGATAACCATATGGAAAATAACAATGGCGAAAACTTTGCCCCAAAGGGTATGATCGTCAGCACGCTGCCACCAGGAACAGGAATGAACATCATGGCACACTCTAATATCGAAATTTATAACAATACTATTAAGAATCATAAAACAGTCGGCATCATGGTCAATAGCTGGATGATTACTGGCCAGAGCTATGAGTCAGAAGAGTTTGATCCATACAGTACGAATGTGTACATCCACGATAATGTATTTGAAATGAATGAAGGATCAACAGACCTCACCACTGATTCTGGTAAGCTTATCGCTGCTTGCTTTGGTGATGAGACCTTTGACATCATGATTGATGGCATTTTCAAACCAGGGGAGCCGATGAGCTACTGTTTCCAAAATAATGGCGAAATTAAGTTTGTCAATCTAAATGCTCACATGGGCATCTCTCCTGCTGATATAAAAAAGAATGCCAGTCAAGATATGACGGCTTTTGACTGTACATTACCAGACTTTGATACTAGTGAGCATAGCTCCTGGTTAGCAGCGCGGTAACTGAAATAAGTTATCTACATTTTAACAAAAGAAAATTAAAGCTGAAAGCCATTATCAATCACAAGTACCTTGCTGTCTATGGATTAATCATAATCATAGTGCTCTGTATACAGTGTATTCAGCCAGACAAAGTGACTGGTGTACGAGTACCCGACTCAGCTTATGAGAAACTTTCAGAATATCAATTTTTTACTGGAAATATAGCGGAACTGATACCGGCAGCAGGCGTTTTACCATATGACTTAATCTCACCTTTATTTTCTGATTATTCTCATAAAGAAAGATTTGTCTGGATGCCGGAAGGTATGGCGGCTACATATGCCCAAAAGCACGTCTTGGATTTCCCAGTCGGCGCAGTGCTGATTAAACATTTCTACTATCACCAAGATGAGCGCAATCATGCTCTCGGACGAAGACTGATCGAGACCAGACTCCTCATTAATCGCGGGGTAGAATGGGATGCCTATGGGTACACTTGGAATGATGAGCAGACTGAAGCATATTATGATGTTGCCGGCTCTATCAAAGATGTCAGCTGGATTAATGCTACAGGTGAAAAGCAAAAAGTGGACTACATCATCCCCAATAAAAATCAATGTAAAGGCTGTCACGCCTATGATAATAAGCTAAAACCGATTGGTCCGAAGGTCAGAAATATCAATAGGGACTTTGCCTATCCAGATGGACGGGCAAACCAGCTTGCAAAGTGGCAGTCTGTCGGATATCTCACTGGATATGACGATCTCGCGGATCACCCATCAGTAGCGCAGTGGGACAATGTCGCTGCTGACCTACAAGCGAGTTCTATGGCCTACTTAGACATTAACTGCGGCCACTGCCATAATCCGTATGGGGCTGGTAGGACCTCAGGTTTGACCTTATTAGCTGACGCTGACTTAGGGCTGAAGGTAGGTGTCTATAAGCCTACGGTCTCAGCAGGTGCTGGTACAGGTGGCCATTCGTTTTCTATCGTCCCAGGAGATGCCTCTCAGTCCATCATGATCTACAGAATGAGTTCTACGAATCCTGGCGCCATGATGCCGGAGTTAGGAAGAAGGATGGTCCATCAAGAAGGTGTAGACTTGATTGCCAATTGGATTAATAATATGGACCAGGACGCATTTGAAGCACCAAAAGATTTATCGCTTAATTGACTGGAAGGGTAGGCTTACAAATAGAAAATAGTTATCGAGACTAACAAAATATTACACCAGACTGAATTTTTAATCATTGAAATTTGCAGGGCTGCCATTATTAGGGGTATTCAGAAGTAAAGCATAAACACATTTTCTTTAGATGCAAAGCTTACTTGCACTCGCCGTGCGGGCCTTAC
>ENA-ORXM01000174-ORXM01000174.1-marine-metagenome-genome-assembly--contig:-NODE-174-length-128447-cov-66.084856_pt1 | contig 128447 bp, 102 predicted proteins | sample MGYA00237867_ERZ511480 | MGnify/ENA primary metagenome ERZ511480 (study PRJEB26309, sample SAMN06266103) | marine metagenome | isolation source: Algal blade | place: United Kingdom:Sidmouth, United...
GGTTGGCGTCAATCCACTAGTAAGATAAAGCCGAGCGGATCCAACATCTGCCAGCGGACCCGTTTGCGAAATTTCTTGCATAGCCCAGAAACTCTCGCCAATGTCAACCGATCCCGAGTTGAGCGCATAGCCATCTTCATCTAGCGGTACCGTTTCAGTTGGCGATTCGCCAGCGGTTATTTTATAGAGCAATGCATCTGGCTGACCGACACATTCACCGTTCTCTTCGCGACAGACGCGAACGCGCTTTGCTGCTTCTATTGGTGTCGCGATTCTGTTATTCTCTTCGTTTGATTCAAACACCGCCTCGCCCCAATCGACCATTAATGTAAGGAAGGCGAAGGTCGTGGGATCCACCTGTGTGCTGGAGCTAAATGTACCGCTAAACGTTTCAGTTGGAGCCAGTATCCCCGCGCCAAGGATTCTGCCGCCAGCGGGTGAATCGCCTTCGTTGTTGAATATCTCATCTTGCGACAAGAATGCCTGTATATCGACATCATCGACAAGCGAATCGGTTGAGCCGTCCAAATCGACCGGTGCATCACCTATATTCCTGATTACGTAACTATATGAGATTGTATCCGTCATAATCGAATCAACCGTTAGCGACTCAATGATCAGATCGGGCTGTGCTGCAGCGACGAAATAAAGATCATCGATAGATTCGCTTCGCAACGTGCCGCCATAATCGAGCGTAACAGCTGCAATCTCGCCATCAGGGTTGTGGACCCCGGCAAACATTGTGAGCGTATCGGGCACAAATGGGTAGGCAAAGGTGCAAATGGGTTTGTTCTCAGCATTAAAAGCGGTCAACACGCCCGTAACGTCGTCACCGTTGCCGTTGCCAATGTAGAAGCCAACATGCGTTTGCGGATCGTCAAACTGAATTAACAGGGGGACATCATCACTCGTGTTAGGGAAGACCGCGTTATTGATCACCGTGTTTGGCGGCGAAGATGCGTCTGATGGTTCGTTGCCATAAATGATCGCGTTGTTCGTTGCAGATTCTTCGAAACGTACACCAAACTCTGCGCGATACAAATCACCGATGGTTGTTGCATTGGGCAGGTCCTCAAATGATATGAGGTTCGGATTATCAAGCTCATCTGGCGACAAGATGCGTTCGCACTGTAGCACTGGTGTGCGAGCATCTACAGTAAGCACCTGCTGTTCGTTAGTCAATAAGTCAGCCGTCGTGGGTCGATTAGCGCGACGCGATGTGAGGCCCATAAAAACGCTGCTCTCCCCTGCGCTGAATTCGCCCGGGCCCTCTCCACAGACGCCGTTAGCAAAGGATAGCGTTACAATTCCATTTGCTTCTGTTGCCACATTAGGCGCAACTGTACCCACAGCGCCATCAACAACAACAAAGAGGTCGTCAAGCTCTTCATCTCCGTCATAATCGATAGGCACAAGGGGGCCAAAATTGATGCGCATCGAGAAGATGCATGGCGCTTGTGTGGTCGACGCAATGTTGCGCAGATCAATGCGATAGAGGTATGCATATTGACCCTCGGCAGCAGTGCCTGTTTCACCTTGCGGGAAGAGTCTGCTCTGCAAAAAACCAGAGCCGCTTGCGCCAGCAAAAATAATTTCGTCTGTATCATCCGACACGGTGGTCGTGCAATCTTGATCAAATATACAGTTAATATCGGGCGCAGAAACGCGTGCAATACCCAGCGGCTCACTCTGCGCTTTAGCTGGCAAACTGATAAAAATTGCAAGCCCTAGTAACAGAAGACAAAGCACAATCTGAAAAAGAAAGAAATATTTTTGGGTGATTCGTTTGGGGTGGATAATCATCCAGTTTAGCTCCTTTTAAACACATTTATCTACTACTCATCTCTACTACTACCACTTATTTGGATCAACAACATTTGCCTCGATCCGACTATCTCGCTCGGCCTTAACTCGGGCCATATCTAAAATAGTTAGCTTGCCATTTGCATATTCAAGCAATTCTCGCTTGCGCCAGTCGCCCAGAATGCGATTGATCCATTCACGGCGTGCGCCAACCATCGATGCCAAATCAGTCTGATTGAGCGAAAGGTCAAGCTCGTATACTTCCTTGCCGTCATCGAGGTCACTATCATCAGAGTCTTCGATGCGATTTCCATACTGCTCAACGTAAATCAGAAACATGTGCAGCAGCCGACCCGCCGCATCAAACTGCGCAACCGATTCTGCAAAGGCAGCCGTCCAACTTAGCTTTTGGCTGAGTAACTTTGCCAACCGCAGCGCTAACCGTGGGCTATTTTCCAAATGATATTGGAAATGCTCCTGCGACATGACAAGCAACGTCGACGCACCAATCGATTTTGCGGTTGCATTACGCGGCACATCACTCAGCGTTCCTTGTTCGCCAATCACATCATGCTGGGCAAATATTGCAATGGACGTTTCATTCCCTGCCGGACTGACTCGAAAAATTCGAACCTTACCTTTGAAGACCAAATACAATGCATGGCTATCATCACCTTGCGAAAAGACAGTCTCATCGCGGCTATATTCCTTCGGGCGCAGATCAGCTAAAATTGGCTCTAGTTCTGCATCGCTCAGCTCTTGAAAGAGTGAAACATTGCGTAAAAACTCAATACGTCTGGTTGTCATTTTTGGGTTAGCACTTTTCAACATTCTTTATTGCATCCGATGAGTCTGTTGTTTCCAATAATTATTGACAAACTATATGATAGAGGGGTCGATGTATATCCGCTGTTGAGAAGAATGCGATGCAGGTGTGCAGTAGATCACAGCAGAATGAATTGTAATGCAGTAGACTAAAATTCTAGCACGCTCTGGCACAATATCCAATCCGTCGTAAGCAACCCTTAATTCAAGCAACTCTCACTATATGAATATCTTTTCATGGTTACTCATCGGGCATCTCGTGGGTGATTGGCTGCTACAAAACGACTGGATGGCAGCCAACAAACAGCGCCATCTCTTTACCCTTGCAGGCATGACCCATTTTGCAATTTATACAAGCTGTATGGCGCTAGTACTCTTCATTGCCAAAGCGGATAGTGCAAGAATCTTCTCTATTCAACAACTGCTACTTTTTGTGATTGTAATCTTTGTTTCACATTGGCTCATCGACGCAACGGCATTTGCGCGCAAGTGGGCGAGATTTACCAATCAAAGCGATCTGCCCATCGTCAATATTATGGTTGATCAAACTTTTCACCTATTGGTGATAGTTGCTCTGATTAAATGGACGCTATGAGGAAAGGAATTCTTTCTGAAGAACTATAAGAGGCGAGTATCAAGCGGGGAGTTGCATATACGTTTTGCGCCATTCACCAAGCTCATCCCATACATACGGGGCTTGGACTGTCGTACGCGCAAAGACAGCCGTCTCGAAGAGCATTAAAGCCATATCGAGAATCGACTTTTGCATCGGCAGATCGTACGGTCTGCCAACTGGATTGCCCAGCGGAAAATCTGTGAAGAGAAAACGGGGTACCCCACACTGCTCCACAATATCGCGTGTGGAGCCCAAAATAACGGTGGGAATATTGTTGGCCTCAAAATGGCGCGCAATCAGACTCACGGTCTGATGGCAGACCGGTCAAAGCGGAATCAGCAGCGCAACATCGATCGCATCTTCTTGGCACATACTCAAAAGCGCTGGGGCATCTTCGGTATTGGTTTGGCGCTGGCTATATGTAGTAGGTGCGCCATAAAAGCGCGGGGAAAGAGCACCGATTCGATCTTGATCTGCCAATTGCTGTAGGTGGGCCAAGGGCAGGTACGACCCCATGTCTTGCGTATGGGTTGCCGTCTTGTGCCACGAAACATGATTCGTATGCATGTCAGCAGGCCATGGATTGGTGGGTCCACTATAGACACGGCGATTTTTGCCCCCTTCCTCGTCAAGCGCAGCAGTGGTAATCACGCCGACGCGACAATCCGATAGGGGTTTTGATAGCGCAGTGAATGGAACATCGATGTACGTTGCCCACCGATATGGATTGCGAAACCCTTTGTCCCAGTAATATTCGCGCGATTTGTCAATATAGCTAACCGGCCCGCGATAGGCCGGATCGAAGTCTGGTTTTTGAGTCATTTTATTCTCAATAAGAAGGGGTTATTTTAAGATTCAGTTTGCATTTTTGATTCTCCACGCAGAGCGTGGAAACCTCTTCTTGGAACTCTGTGCCCTGAGACGCAGCACATAGAACGAACTTCTTCTAAGCACCCACTTGTCCCAATATTTGAAAGAGCAACTGGGCCGTAAACCAGCCCAACACCCCAACTGCCACAACAAGCAGAATCAGCAAAATAAAGAAGCCAGACGAAAAAATGGCGATCACTGTACGGCTGTGGCGTTTGGTCCTCTTGGGATCGTTCAACGCCTGCTGCATTAACCGCACATTGCGATTGTTGGCTTTCCATACAAAATCAAAGGCATCACCAACAATTGGGATCAACCCGATTAAGGCTTCGACAGCAGAATTTAAAACCATGTAGAGCAGAACCGTCTTGGGTGTGCCGAGACGCGCGGCCTGTACAATAATCACACCCGAAAGCAGTACGCCCGCTACATCACCAATGCCGGGGATGAGACCAATTATTGGTTCCCAGCCGATACGATAGTTTATGAACGGTAGCTTGATCGAGCTATCTAGAAAACGAGCCAGTTGCTCGATTTGTGTCTGTTTCGGATCGGTTATTGCCTGAGTTTGGGAACGATTATCCATTTTTGTTTTAGTTATCCATTTGATGAAAGTGCAAGCATAAATGCGACCGACGCCGCGATGGCGGCAATCGTGCGCACATGATTCCAGCGCATCCAGCCGGAAATGTATTCTGCCCAGTATGCATTACTGTCGTTTGGGTCGACTTTCTCTAAACGATTATTCATGGGTACGTTACAGATCATCGTCACACCCAACGTGCCAGCCAAGTAGAGCACGCTACCGAGAATAGCAAAAGTCGCGCCGCGGGCCGGTAGATTCGGAATGGATAGAATGATCTGCGCCACACAAAGCGCCGCCGTTCCTAAAAAAAAGAGCATGAAGAGCGGGTTGATAATTGTGATATTGATCGCCTGCATGGCAGCGATCCCCTGCTCGTTTGGGAGGCGTGAGAGTGCTTGCATGACGAAGTTCGAAAAGGCAAACAGTAGCCCAGCAACCACGCCACAACCGAGTGTGGCGAGAAGTGTAAGAATGAATACCCAACTGTTGGAGGTCAACATTTTGTGGCTTTCCTCTATAATACTTACGCAAATCGCTCGAACGAAAATGGACCCAGATTAATACTACTTTTGCCCGTTGTGGCCTGCTGCATCAGCGCTTCGCCAATAGCCGCGGAATGCTTAAATCCGTGGCTGGAACAGGGCGAGGCGAGCAGCACGCGGTTGGATTTTGGGTAATAGTCGATCAGGAAATGGTCGTTGGGTGTATGAGTGTAGAGGCAGACCTCGGCTTTGACGCAAGTTGACGTGACGCTGTCAATTTTGGGTGCAAGAACATTCTGATAAAACGCAGCGCTTTCGGCTTCTGTCACCATTCGGTTAACCGACATGGGATCGGTTGCAACGTCGTACTGTTCGGTGAGCACCTTGAGCGCTTGGATACCATCTGGGATGATCGGGAAAACGCCCAAATAGTCGGCCAGCGTATCGCCGATCCATAAGATGCCAGGGAAATTTTCGGGATAAAATTGTGTTGGGTCGTCCACTTCAAACCAATGCACGATTTGACGCGTGACGCGCAGTAAGTTGCGTTTGTCGGTGGGCAAAAAGTCGGGCATCCACGCCCCGGCAGTGACGATGACTTTGTCGGCACTGTAACGACCATTTTCTGTCACGACGGTTGCTGCATCTTGCCCAAATTCGATGTCGGCAACCGGCTCATTTACTTTTGTGGTTGCGCCCAGCTTTTGGGCTAATGCCAACTGTGTACGAACCGCACGCTCTGCAAGCGCCACGCCACCACTTGCCTCGTGACCCGCCATGTCGCAATCGCGGATCAAGATTTGCGGGTGCATCTGGCGAACTTCGGCGGGCGACGGTTGCGTGTAAGGAATGTTGGCTTGTTGCGCAATTGTGGCCGTTCGCTCGACAAAATTCTCCCAGTGATTGTACGTCTGCTCTTGGGATTCCTGCGGGTTAATAATGTAGAGGCCGCATTGATAAAGCAAGGTCTCGCCTGTTTGGGCTTCTAGCTCGCGCCAGATTTCGTGCGAGCGCGCGACTAGTGGCAGATACTCTGGCCCTTCGCCAGCGGCAAGGCGGGTAATACGCGTCTCGGCATGGGAGGACCCCATGTTGTGCGGTGGGTCGAAGCGGTCGATGCCCAGAACGTTGTGTCCGGCCTTAGCAGCTTGGTAGAGCACCGCGCTGCCCATTGCACCAAGCCCAACGGCGATTAGATCGTAGTGCATGTAATTATTCCAACTGTTTATCCTGTTTTTTTCCCATTGTCCAAACGCGAGTCGGCTTAATCTTGTAGATCACGCGCACTTCACCCGGGTTTTTTGGAAAATCGTGTTCGGGGCCACGATATTTGTGGCAAAGCTCGTTAATATGATCGTAGCCGCCCTCTTCGGTGATCTCGACTACGTTGCCCTGCATTCCGATGTAGCGATATGCATTGTCGGGATCTACAATGCATAGGCCAACGGCACTGCGGGCGCGCATGTTGCGATCCTTTTTGCGACCTTTGGCGCTATTGATCAAAATGTGACCATCTTTGTGATTAAACCAAAGTGGTGTCACCTGCGGCGAACCATCGTCGTTCGCTGTACCAATGTGCAGTAGCGCGATTGATTCTAAGATGTCGGCGTGTGATTCGGGAATCGAAACCATATTTTTTCTTTCCTTGAATATTCCTACTTTGCCTCGACAGCCTCAATTGTGCCATCGGACTCTTTCCAGCCGCTAAAACCGCCACCCATGTGCGCGTAATTTGTCAGCCCCATATCTACCATGGCCTTGGCAGCCAGTGCCGAACGCCAGCCCGATCCGCAATAGAGAACATATTCCTTGCTCTCGTCGGCTAATGATTCGCGATAGTACGGGCTTTCTGGATCCACCCAGAATTCGAGCATTCCACGTGGGGCATGGGTCGCACCCGCAACTTTGCCCATTTTGTGTAGTTCGCGAATGTCGCGAATGTCGACCATCACAACATCATCGCGATCTGCAAAGCCTTTGGCATCTTCTACGCTGTATGTTTTTACAACAGCTTCTGCTTCTTCAATTAGTTGCTTATATCCTTTGGTAACGGCCACTTTGGGTCTCCTGACTATTTTGAACTATGTCTGTAGTTTGGTGATCTTTTCTACGGATAGATTGGTAATTGTTGAAATAGTATTAATATCCATTCCTTGGGCAATCATTGTTCGTGCAATGTTAATTCGCTCATCACGCTTGCCTTGTTCGAGCCCTTGTTCGAGCCCTTGTTCCATACCAGCTTCTAATCCCCTTTGCATTGCTTTTTCTGTGGCAACCTGAAGCGCCCCACGTCTGTCCTGAGCCTTGATTCCCCAGTAGTTGTAGACCTCCATCTCATCTTTGGACCAAGAAAAGCGGTTCGCTATTTCATATGCGCTCTGCAATCCTGGTACGTCGCTATTCTCGGGAACGATAGACAAATCCGCAGCATTCTTGATGAAATATAACCACTTGTCCAAAATCGTCACCAACTCACTTTCGCTTTTTGTAAACTTGGGCAGTTCAACGAAGTTGAGTTCTAGATCCGTAATCTCATGCGAGAGTGTCTCTTGGTTAAGGATAAGGTGGCGCGATAGGTATTTATCCCCCTCGAAGCCTACAAAATCAAGTATGCCGATAAAAATGACTTGGTTGAGCCTTGGGTAATCTTCTCCCCGTTCTATCTGATCCGAATAAGCTTTGGCGGCATAATAAAGAAATCGCTGCTTATAACCAGCAACATTTTCGACCTGCATTTCTACAATAAATGTAATGCCGCGTTTATCGAGCGCGCGCACGTCAAGGAGCGTATACTTTAATCCTTCTATACGTGGTGCCTGATATGGATTGAGAATTTCGACATCCTCGATTACCTTCTCTCCTGACAAATCGAGCACAGCATTTAAAAAGGAAATGAGCACTTCTTTTTTTTGTTCGTTGCCAAAGATCTTTTTGAATGCAACGTCATTTGTGGGATCAACAAATTTCATAGCTAGAACCTTCACCTAGAAAGTACTTTCACACGCCGTCGAATAGAACACCAATAATACACACTACGATTAGTCCACATTATAACACAGTAGAAGTGAACAAATAATCACGGAATTTCATGTCCTCGGCACAGCTCCATTAACAGCAGTCTTCCCTGAAAATCGCTACCACACTACAATCCCGTAGCTCGTGATGATACACCCCTGTGCGCAAGAACACAGCCTAACTGTGGCTCCATTAACAGCCATCTTCTCTAAAAATCGATACGATAGCAGCGAGATAATTCCCAACTATACTCCAGAAAAATCCGTACTACATCTCGAAAAGCAGAAATAGGACAGATTTTTCTGGAAAACTATGGTCAGAGAACATCCCCCTTGTTCTTTGCCTCAAGACAATTTATCTTTTTTTAGGAGACAAAAATGACAACAGTTGACCCAAATGCTAGCCCAACCGTGACAGAAATCATGCCGATTAAACTTTTTGCGCTCGATGTATTAAAGGGTGCGGGAGAGTTAGGCTAGACCAGAAAAATAAATATACGGATTTTAACGGTTTTCTGGAGTAGCTTTCGGCCATACTGTATGGTTTACTGTATGGTTTAATTTTTTGGAATGGCCTTAGTCACGCAATTCGATCAGGAATACAGCTTCGAGCCGCTCTACACTGATGAGGATCTACAGTGTGTTTACTTCGATGAGGAGGCGGGCGAATGGACGCCGATCACGACCGAAGTAAACGTCGATGCGAAGCAGATCATCTGTCGAGCGGATCACTTTAGGCTCTTCGCTCTCGTGGCCGACACTGATGGTCAGTTTGATTCAACGTCAGAGACTCCCAATACACTAGAGACTCCCAATATGTCAGAGACTCCCGATAGGCCGGACGACTTAACAGCGACAGTCTTCTTGCCGTTTACAACTCGATAGACAGTCGATTGATGTTCGGTAGCAAAAAAAATGCGTGGGCCGCACGGTCCACGCATTTAGGTGTTTGATTCTTTCCTACTATCTGTAAACTTAAGCTTCCGACCGCTTTAGCCGAGTCCATGACAAGGCGGAGCTACTTAGAAGCGAATTGAGTTTCCTTATGCTCTTATGGCACTTCTCCTAGGCAAGTATACGAATCTGCTATGATGAATTTGTCACTACGAATCTATCACTACGAATCTGTCACTACGCCAATTATGTGGAGCAACCGCCAGCGAGCCTGTTCTGCGCGCCAGCTTCCGATTAGCGATGCGGACAACTTTCCCTCAGTTAACGCATCCGCCGTTGCCAAAGAGCAGCGCAGCTCCACGCCAAATTTTTTCGTTTCGCGCTTGGCCACCTCGATCCGTTTTGCCAAATTTTGTAGACCAAAAATTGCCGCGTGAATTTCGCCCTCGACCGCATCTTTTAGGGTGGCATCAACGCCCGCATCGCCGTCACTTTTGCCGTCTTGCAAGCGCGAGAGCTGCCAACGCCATTGGGGTGCGGCATCCTTCCGAGCCATGGACTCTTTTTTCGCATCAGCTTTGGCGTCCGGTTCAGTTGGTGCAAAGCGGGGCGACCACACATTTAGCGCAAAATCTGCCTCGCTCTCCGTCACGCGCCGATAAAATTGGTGTACCTCACCAAAGTCACGGCTGAAGCGTGCCGGTGGCAGATCGTTACGCGCTTGGCGACCGTAGCCTTTACTCGTCAGTCGCTCATCCAGAATCGCCACCACGCCATTGTCGCTGCTGCGGCGCACCAATCGACCAAAGCCCTGCTTAAGCGCTAGCGTCATAAGCGGCAACATATATTCGCCAAAACTTTTGCCCTCTCGCTCCTCATCAATCACCTTCATGCGCGCGCTGTGTAGCGGATCGCTCGGCGTGGGGAAGGGCATCTTGTCGAGCACGACCAAGCTTAAATCGTCGCCCGGAATATCCACCCCTTCCCAAAACGAGCGCGTGGCAAGCATCACGCTGTGCGGCGTCGCTTTGAACCATGCAAGTAGCGCGTCGCGCGCGGTGTCTCCTTGGCTACGCATTGGCCAAATTGGCGGATTGTCTGCCTCCATCAGTCGTTTGCGCACTTCGTCTAGCGCCTTCCAACTTGTAAACAAGCAGAGCGCGCGGCCGCGGCTTGCCTCTAGCAGCCGCCCGATCTCGTTGGCAACTGCTTCGTAGTAAGGTTCGGGTGCGCGATAGTTAAAAGAGGGTAAATTAGGCTGATAGAGCAATGCCTGTTGCGGGTAATCAAAAACAGCGGGCAGCACCATCTCTTCGGCTGCATTCAAAACGCCACAGCGGATCTTGAAATGGTCAAAATTATTCTTGGTCGAGAGCGTTGCGCTTGTGCAAACCACCGTGCGTTCAACTGGCTCGTCGTACCCCTCGGATGCTTCGGGGTGAAAGAGAAATTGCTGCAACAGTAATGCTGGGTCGATGGGCGCAGCGTGCAGTTCGAGCGAAACGTGGCGGCGATCGCGCACGCGTACGGCATAGCGCACAAAATTTTCGTCCCGCTTCGAGACAGCCACCGCCATTAATTTGTTGACTGCACTGGTGATCGCGGCCAGCGCCTGTTCATACATGCGCCGTTTTTCATCCCCTTCGTCCGGCTCGCTTTTATCCGGTTTCTTCTTGCGCGGTTCTTGCTTTGCATCGCCTGTCTCATCAGCGTAGGGGTTGTCGCGCTTCATCACCTCGCCCATCTGCGAAAGCGATTGGGCCAATTCCTTAATGCCGTCCAAGTCATTCTCAATCCGAAATGCGCTGTCGTCGCTCATGCGCTCCACTTCTTGAAAGGCGAAGAGATTCTTCATCTCCAGATCGTCAATTCGCTCGGCATCAACGTTGTCTTTGATCGCACCACGGGTCAACAATTGCCGCACGGTATAATCAGTTACCGTGGCTTCGAAGACGTTAGTCGCGGTCTGCTCAAGCTGGTGCGCCTCATCGATCACGTAGACCGCAGCAGGCGGCAGGATCCGTTCGCCCGCCCAGCCTAATTCTAGCGCGTTGAGCAGCAGATGATGGTTCGTAATCAAAATTTGCGCTTCGGTGGCCTTATCGCGCATTTTGTTGATCCAGCAATTGTCGGCAAAGTGCGTACAGTCCGATTGTAGACAGTCATCAGAAAAGCTCACCAGTCGCGGGCGCAATTCCGAATCGAGCACAAACGGCAAGTCATCCACATCGCCCGTTTTTGTTTCGTCGAGCCATGTACGCAAAAACGTCACCTGGTCGTGCTCTTTATCTTGGAAGGCAAAGCTCTGCTGCTCGAACGATTCTTTATCCCACTTATAGGAACAGAGAAAATTGCTGCGCCCTTTTACTACCACCGCACTGATTGGTTTCTTCAATACTTTGCGCAAAAATGGAATGTCTTGTCGATAGAGCTGGCTTTGCAGCGATTTGTTGGCGGTAGCGACGACCACAGTCTTGCCTGCGAGAATGGCGGGGATTAAGTAGGCAATTGATTTACCTGTACCGGTTGGTGCTTCGATCAGTGCATGTTTCTCGGCGATTAGCGCACGCTTGATCGCTTCGGCCATCTGAATCTGACTGTCGCGCACTTCGTAGTCCTCTAACTCGGTTGCCATGGGGCCATTCATGCTGAACAATTCGGTCAGATCTGTCTTCTCTAGCTCGGATGGATGATGCGTCTTCATCTCCATTTTGGTTTCTGGCGGGCGATCATCATGGAAGAGATCAACATCCGGCACGCCAAAGCTAGCGGGCGGTACCCACTCGACCTGATCTAGATCCGCTGGCGGTAGCTCATCCAAAACATCGATGTAAGTGGGGTCAAGTTCTGGTGGCTCGATCAATGGATCAAAGAGAGTTGGTTCGGGCGGGAGTTCAATATCAATTGGTTTAACTTTTTTAGATTTGCGTGTTTTTGCCATGGGCTTTTCGACAGGATTGATGGCTAGATAAGCGGATAGGTTAAATAAGCATAAATGTAAACTTAAGAACAAACATTGTTAAATCAAGTCTAGTGAGCACACCCTGTGCGAGTTCATGGCTGAAAAGAGCTGCACGAGGCGTGCTCGCTGAATGGCTTAAGTTTATACCTATGGTTAATAAATAATATTAGCCAGTAATAGTAACTGGAAACAGAAAGATTCACAGAAGCAGTGCTGCTTCTGTGAATCTTGAATGGCCCCATTTTAGCACAAATGTGCGGTTGAGATCAAATAAATTCGATGGATAATTTTTGGGTTTAGGGTATAATTAAAGCAGTGGCAATAGGCCGCAATCGAGGATAGACATTGCCAAGTATATATAACAAAAAATCTCGATGCAAGCGCATCGAGATTTAATGAACAACTATTTTTTAGAGGATACAGAGAGATGAATCGACTAGCTGATCATGCTAGCAACGCTGGTCAATTCAATGGTACCGTTGCTGCCACCGAATAGTGTGCTCATCAATGGTGTGACAAATTTAAAGTCGTAAGAAACTGTTACTTCGACACTATCCACTGCATTTGTAACGGCAACCACTACGCTATCTGCGTTTAACCCAACCATGCGAGTATGAACTGCGTTTGTGGCATCTTCGTGTACAATTGCGGCACGAACAGCTTCTTGGCTAGCGGCCTGAATGGTGCTTTTTGCATAAACGGCTCGACCAAAGTCGATACAGCCGAAGGTGATTGACAACAGGATGATGGCTGCACAAGCAAATTCTAGTGTACCTTGGCCGCTTTCGTTCCTCTGCACTCGATTTGTTATGTTTATGATGAAGTTCATAATGTCTGTATCCTCTGGTTTAAAAAGTTGTCTGAATCAATTTGTCTCTGTGGTTATAGTATACTGGAGGAAATGGCTGTTGAAACTTTCAGCAATCTATCCGCTAGCTGTTGGCAACCTGTCAAAAGACAGCTATCGGTCACAGGGTCAATACTATTTTTGTAATGGGTTATTTCGAAACTGACGATTTTGAAGCAAAAAGGAAGCGGTCACACATCATCCCTCATTGGGCAGTTTTATTCTTACTCTCTATCTATTTTTTTGTCTTGCTCGCTTTTTACTAATTCTGATAGAACTAGGCTTTTTTAATAAGACCATGAAACATTTGCGCATACTATATATAACGTTTCTCCTTACACTTACTAGCTGCACCCTCGCGCCAGCCTTGACACACCAACAGGCAGCGGTCGAATCACCAACGATTGTGCCAACCGTTGTGCCGACATCAACATCTGCCGTAACCACTGGATCTCTGCTATCGAACGCACAGCTTGCCCAGATCGATGCGAGCGGGCTGGACTTTGCCGAGCGTCGCATAATTGATGTGTATGATCGCGTTTCACCCTCTGTGGTAAACATCACAACAGAGGTGCTGCGGCGCAATTTCTTTTTTGACATCATCCCCGAAGAGGGGGCAGGCTCTGGCTTTGTTTTGGATGAAGAGGGGCACATTCTAACCAACTACCACGTCGTGCGCGATGCAAGCAGAGTGGAGGTCAACTTTAGCCAAGTGGATCCGGCAACTGGCCTTGATACCGAAATTGTGCTCGACGCCCAGATCATTGGCGTGGATCAACGTAATGACATTGCCGTGCTCGAAGTAGATGCCCCAGCCGGTGTGCTGGTGCCGGTCACATTGGGGACGTCGGCAGGGTTGCAGGTGGGGCAGCGTGCCGTGGCGATTGGTAACCCATTTGGACAATTTGGGCGCACATTGACAACGGGCGTGATCAGCGCAGTAGATCGCACGTTGGAAGGGCCCGATAAGCGCGCCATCACGGGAATCATCCAAACTGATGCCGCGATCAACCGCGGCAATTCGGGCGGCCCGCTGCTCGATTCCAGCGGCCGCGTGATCGGAGTTAATACGGCTATCTTTAGCCCCAGCGGTGCGAGCGCTGGCGTGGGCTTTGCCGTGCCAATCGATACAGTACGCCGCGTGCTGCCTGATCTATTAGCGTTGGGGCGCTACCGCCATCCATGGTTGGGAATCCGCTATGCTTATTCGCTGACGCCTTCGTTAGCACAATTAACCGGCATATCAGTCGACCGCGGGCTGCTGCTTGTCCAGCTTTACGACAATAGTCCACTAGATCGAGCTGGCTTGGTTGGTGCTCAACAGGAGGCCATTTTGGGCAATCAGCGCATTTACCTTGGGGGCGATATTGTGCAGGCAATCGATGGGGTTGACGTCATGCGGGTCGAGACGCTGGAGACATTCTTGGAAGATAATTATCGCGTTGGCGATTCGGTGACGGTCACCTATTTACGAGATGGGATACAAGGGCAGGTCGTGGTCGAACTTGTGGAGGAGCAGCGGTGATGTGAATGATTTTAAGCAGTTGCTATTCGCCGTTTTGCCATATAAAATTTACGATCTGTATAATACGATCTGTACAAATGTTCTAACTTGTTCTTTTACCGAACTTTATTTTTCTTCGAAAGTCCATTATAATAAGTATAGAATTGCTGGCGTGCAGGAATTATTGTGCATGTTGCACACAAGCTCTGTGAAAGCATCCTTCTTTTTGCACATTGAAAAAATTGCTGTGAGGGGTATTCTAAATAAAATACCCAACTCTGTTTGTAACCACTTAGTCTCCTAGTTTCGATACAAGCCAAGTATTACCCTGACTTACTGAACCAGCGGAGGACCTGAACGGATACCTCTATTTTGACGTAAATCGGTTTAACGAAAGATAGTTTACCTTTAAGCTTCACCCCCCACCCACAAAACGGACAAACAATATTTTTACTCAATCCACAAGCTACCTGCTTTAGGTAGAGGATAACTCAGTTAATGAAATCATTATTCTCGAACTATGCAGCCCTCTCGTCAGGTAATGATGAAATGTTGACTAGGCGCGCGCAGGATTGGGGCAGCCAAACAGCGGCTAGTCAAACATCAGACAGCCAGATAGCACCACACTGGCAACCCTTTTGCGATCACATGATGCGCCTTGGTAAAGATGGGGTCTCGCGTCTACAAAATGATGTCAGCCGTCTCCTTCGAGAAAACGGCGTTACCTATAATATATATAACTCTCTAGACGGATCGGTAACGGCCTCTCAAGCTGAACGCCAACGCCTATGGACGTTAGATGTTGTTCCGCTAATCATCGCGCAGGAAGAGTGGCGCACAATTGAAGCGGGCGTCATTCAGCGTGCCGAGCTGTTCAACCTCATTTTGACGGATATTTACGGTCCGCAAACTCTAATTAAAGAAAGATTGTTGCCGCTGGAGTTGGTTTACCAAGACCCAGGTTTTCTTCGTGCCTGCCATGATGTAAAGCTTCAGGGCAATCATCAGTTGATCCTCTATGCGGTAGATCTAGCCCGTGGTCCCGACAATCGCATGTGGGTTGTGGGCGATAAGACACAGGCTCCTTCTGGATCGGGCTATGCGCTGGAAAATCGCATGGTTACGAGCCAAGTGCAGCAGGCGCTCTTTCAAGAGAATGCGTTTCAGAGCAATCGCCTTTCGAGTAACAGTTTTGAAGGCACCAGAATTGGTCACTTATCGGGCTATTTCCAAGATCTGCAATCGACCCTCGCTCGCTTAGCGCCCAACTTTTCTGCTACTGGGCACGGCCCCGATTCACGCGGTTACGCGCCGCGGATTGCTGTGATGACGCCTGGCCCACATAGCGAAACTTATTTTGAACACGCCTATCTCGCCGCTTATTTGGGGTATACCTTAGTCCAAGGTGATGATCTCTCTGTTTACAATAGCAGCGTCAACCTCAAAGCGTTGAGTGGCCTTCAGCCGGTGGATACAATCCTGCGGCGTGTGGATGATACTTTCTGCGATCCGCTAGAGCTGCGATCCGATTCTCGATTGGGCGTAACGGGCTTGCTAGAGTCGCTGCGCCGGAACAATGTGGCAGTGGTTAACCCGTTGGGGTCGGGCCTGCTAGAGAATTTAGGCATTATGCCCTTTTTAGAGGGGATCGCAAACCACTGGCTGGGCGAGGAGCTTATTCTGCCTATGGCCGCAACGTGGTGGTGTGGTCAGCAAAAAGAGTTGAGCTATGTGCTGGACCGTTTAGACGAGTTGATCATCAAGCCCGTTAGCCCACAGTTTCGCGAACCAACAATTTTGGTCGAGAGATTGAGTAGTGCGGAGCGGGCAGAGTTGATCGACAAGATCCGCGCGCGCCCGGAGTGCTATGTGGGTCAGGAACGTGTGAGCTATTCCACCGCGCCAACCTTGGTTGACGGTACGTTACAGCCCCGACCAACTATCTTGCGCTCATTTGCCCTTGCTCGGCAGGACGACTATACCGTTATGCCTGGGGGGCTGACGCGCAGCGCAAAAGGTGCAGATGAGTTAGTGGTTTCAAATAGCCAAGGTGGCGTGAGCAAAGATACATGGGTGCTAACCCAAGAACCGCAGCGGCACGTAAGTTTGTGGAAGCTGCAAGCAAACCAAGTTGCCGAAGCGTTTCACAGCGCCGAGAGTTTGCCAAGCCGCGCCGCCGAAAATCTATTTTGGGTTGGGCGCTATACCGAGCGAACCGAAAATAGTACTCGGCTATTGCGTACAATATTCGAATTCTTTGTTGGTGATTTTAACCTAAATAATCGGGACGAACGCGACGCACTATCTCGACTGCTGGTTGCGCTTACACAATGTACGATGACGTATCCTGGATTTGTGGGTGAAGAAGGTAAGGGGGGAGACGAGGAGCGGCAAGAGCTCTTACAGGATCCGCTTGAAGAATTGTTGAACGTTGTGCTTGATCCAAACAAAGCAGGCAGCCTTCACGCTGATTTGCGCTCGATGATCAATGCTGCTTATGCCGTACGCAATCTATGGTCTGTAGATTCATGGCGCGTCATGCAAGAGCTCAGAAGGCCGTGGGTTCTGTTGGCCGAAAGATTTGATTTTTACCAGCCAAATGAGCTGCCCACCGTTCAGCATGAATTGAGTCGCGGGGTAAATCAAGAGCTAAATCAGTTGATGACGCAATTGATGGCGTTAGTTGGCCTCTACAGCGACAGCATGACGCGGAGTGCAGGTTGGACCATGATCGATTTAGGGCGACGGCTTGAACGAGCCTTGCGCACCATTTCATTTATTCGCTCTACTTTAGTTATACAGCACGCGCCATTGGTCGAGCATCTTCTGTTAGAGGCAATACTAAAAACGACCGACAATACGATTACCTATCGTCGGCGCTATCGCTCGCACCTTCAAATTCAAACGGTGCTCGATCTATTGCTGCTCGATGATCTCAATCCACGGTCGCTCATCTGGCAGTTCAACACATTGCAGGAGCACTTAGAAAAGTTACCCCGTACAAAGGTTCCCTATCGACTTTCCAACGAGGAACAGCTCTTACTATTGGCGAAAATGCGTCTGCAACTGTGCGATACGGCGCAGCTAGTTCAAACAGAAGATGTTTCGTTTTTACGTCAATCACTGGATGCGCTCATGGCCGATTTAACCTTTAATTTGACTGAGCTCTCTAACGCAATTACGCAGAGCTACTTTATCCATACCCAATTGCAGCAGCCTTTTGGTGCCGCGCAGATGGAGTTGATGGAATAAATTTATGACCGATTACCAGATCCACCACATTACTGATTATACATATGAAGATGCAGCCAGCTTGTCCTACAACGAAGCCCACCTTCTGCCGCGTTCGATCAAAACTATGCTTTATAATCAACAGGTAACTGACGCACAGATCCAGATTGAGCCGGGCTGGAACGATTATAGCGAGCGCCAAGATTTCTTTGGCAACCGCGTGATCTACTATACGGTTCGGCAGCCGCACACGCAGATTGCAATCACGGCAAGCAGCCGGGTTCGGGTCGACGGGCAGCTTGGCCCTGTGAATCAGACGAGGGACCCAGTAACTGATGCCAACCAGGCGAGCCAGCCTGCTGCGTTTTGGCTTTGGGAGAATGCAGACCAAACAGAGCCGTGGGAAGATGTTGTGCTGCAAATGCGCGGCGAGCTATGTGATGATCAGAGCCCCGAAGTATTAGACGCACAGCAGTTTTGCCTCCCTTCACCGCTTATTCCTGTGGTGGATATTGTTGCAGAGATGGCAAATGTACATTTTTGGCCGCGACGGCCTATTGTCGAGGCAACGCTATCGCTGATGACGGCTATCTTTAATGAGTTTGATTTTGTGCCCGACGCAACCGATGTGACCACGCCCATAAGTGAGGTGATGGAAAAACGTCAGGGGGTCTGTCAGGACTTTGCCCAACTAATGATCTGCGCGCTTCGTTGCCAAGGATTGGCCGCACGCTACATGAGCGGGTATATCGAATCGATACCGCCAGCCGGGGAAATAAAGCTCGAAGGATCCGATGCATCGCACGCTTGGTGTTCGCTCTATGTGCCCAAGCTGGGCTGGATCGACTTTGACCCGACCAATAATCTGTTGCCGATTGAACAACATGTCATTCTGGGATGGGGCCGCGACTTTGGCGACGTGACCCCAATCAAAGGTGTCTACTATGGTGGCAATAATCAAACGTTAAATGTATCGGTTGATATGAAACGAATGAACTTTGTTAATTCAAAAAATCACTTGTCTTCTTCGCAGGCTGTCGGAGAGAGTTAGAAAAGCTGATTTTGTACTCAGATAAACACAGATACACTCAGATTTAGCCATAGGATGGCCTAGAAATTGGATGATGGCCGTCCCATTTCTAAAATCTGAGTGTATCCAAGTAATCTAAGCAAAAAAATTCTCTCTGATAAGCTACTAGCAACTCCCACAAAACAAGTGGAAAGGATATAAACCTACTATGAATACAACAACGCAATCTCAATCACAATCCCAAAAAACGACGCACAGAAATACATCGGCGTCTGCTGCATCAACCCAAGAGATGGCCTTTGGTACACCCTTTGAGCACTACAACTTAAGTGGTTCGTTTGACGAGATGTTTAACAAGGTGGATGGGCCGCGCCCTCACTATAATATGTTGTTTAGCCAGCTTCAAGAATTGCCGCTAGAGCAGCTAGAGCGCCGCCAGTTGGCTGCGGATCGAATCTTTCTGAACCACGGAATTACCTTTACTGTTTATAGTGACGACAAGGGGACCGAACGAATCTTCCCTTATGATTTGCTCCCTCGTATTATTACCAAGGCTGAATGGAGCAGATTAGAGGAAGGGTTGAGCCAGCGTATTACTGCCCTGAATCTCTTTATTCATGACATTTACCACGATCAGAAGGTGCTGAAAGATAAAATTATCCCCAGAGAGCTAGTCGAAAGCTGTCACCATTTCCGCTCCGAGATGATGGGTGTGGATGTGCCGGGCGATGTCTATCTTTCAATCGTTGGGTCGGATCTCATCCGGCTGACCGATGGTGCTTTCGCTGTCTTAGAAGACAACCTGCGGGTGCCTAGCGGCGTTTCGTATATGCTGGCAAATCGGCAGATTATGAAGCGTGTCTTCCCCGATATTTTCCGCAAGTACGGTGTCCGATCTATCAGTCATTACAGTCGCCTACTCTTATCAAAGTTGCAAAAGCTGTCGCCGCGACCACAAGATGAGCCAAACATCGTTCTACTAACGCCCGGAGCCTATAATTCGGCCTACTTTGAGCATACATTTTTGGCTCGCGAAATGGGTATTGCGCTGGTCGAAGGGCGCGATTTGGAAATTCAGGACGACATTGTTTATATGCGCACAACTGCCGGGCGGCGACGTGTGGACGTTATCTATCGTCGTATTGATGATGACTTTCTAGATCCAGAGGCATTTCGAAAGGACTCTCTATTAGGTGTTCCTGGATTATTCAACGCCTATAAAGGGGGAAACGTAGCGCTGAGTAATGCCATCGGCACAGGGTTTGCTGATGATAAAGCAGTCTACGCATATGTGCCTGATCTTATTAAGTATTATCTTGATCAGGACTCTATCATTCCAAATGTAGAGACGTTCTTGCTAGAGGATGATACACAACGTAAACATGTGACGACGAATATCGATAAATTGGTGGTTAAGGCGGTGGGGGAATCTGGAGGCTATGGTATTTTGATTGGCCCTCACAGTACGAAGAAGCAACAGTCCGATTTTTGTAAGCAAATTGAGAAAAATCCGCGTAATTATATTGCACAACCTACCATCGACCTCTCACGCGTCCCCTGCTTTGTGGAAGGTCAATTAGAGCCGCGCCACGTGGATCTGCGACCGTTTATCCTAAACGGTACGGATGGGGTTGACATTGTCCCTGGAGGATTAACCCGCGTTGCCTTAACGCGCGGCTCTCTCGTTGTCAATTCATCGCAAGGTGGCGGCAGCAAGGATACATGGGTCCTAAACAAATGATACCTACATTAACAATGCTCTCGCGTGCAGCCGATAATCTTTATTGGATGGGGCGCTATCTAGAGCGTGCCGAACATACAGCGCGCTTGCTCAAAGTCCACTTGGATCTTACGCTCGATCAGCCCGCCGAAGCCGTAGCGCAACGACGGCAATATGTGCTTGCGGCCCTTGATCTACTCGAAGATATGGATGAGGTAACCAGCGAATATGAGCTCACCCAGACCGTTCTCTTTCACGAGAAGAACGGCAATTCGGTTAAATCTTGCATCGGGGCGGCCCGAGAGAACGCGCGCCAAGTCCGCGAGCAAATTTCGTCTGAAATGTGGCAGCAGCTCAACCAGTTTTACCTCTATGTAGAGAAGGTAAATATGGATGCGCTCTGGTCTGGCGAGCCCCAAGAATTCTTAGAAGAGATTAATGGCGGCGCACACCTATTCCACGGTATTACGGACTCGACCATGAACCATGGTCAGGGATGGAATTTTGTCGAAGCGGGTCGCTTTATCGAACGGACGATGGCGACTGTGCGTAATATGAATCTTTATTTCTGTCCTGACGGTAAACTTCCCCAAGAGACGATTGATAACCCTCTGCTAGATGAGGATCTACTGTGGTTGGGTCTGCTGAGAACCTGTACAGGTTTTGAGGCATATTGTAAGTTCTATACTGCAACGCTAAAGCCAAATAACATTTTAGAATTCTTGCTGATTAATCCCGTATTTCCTCACTCGGTTGCCTTTTCAGTTAGCATGTTGCGTAACGCGTTGGAAGGAATTGTCAACTCTGTTCATAAGCCCCTATCCGAACGCTCCTATCGCCGCTCTGGTCGTCTCCATGCAGAGCTACAGTTTGCGCAGATAGATGAGATTATAGATGGTGATCTGGAAGCCTACTTCACAAATATTGTTGACCAATGTCATCAGATCCACGAAGCGATTTACGAATCGTATATCACGTATGACAGCCCAGCCGAACATTTAGAGCTTGTCTAGAATCAGTCCCTCTACTCATTTGGGGGTAACGGCGTTGAGTTAAGCTCTAGTCGGGTCCATAACCCGACTAGTCCGACCCCGATTCCGCTAAGGCCAAATATCCTTTATCTCAAAAGTGTCGTGTAACTAACAACAAAAAAACAACCGATTACCCAAATCATGTCTATAAAACTATGTCTATATACGTTGCAATCAACCATAAAACAGTCTATACATACGACAAACTAGTAAATCTCTCCCCGCACATTTTCCGGCTTCGACCTGCCCCTCATTGTCGCACGCCAATTCAGGCTTACTCCCTTCGTATCGAACCAAAAGATCACTTTATCAACTGGCAACAAGATCCCTTTGGCAACTGGCAAGCCCGAGTGGTCTTTCCCGAACGGGCTGGCGAGCTATCCGTCGAAGTGGATCTGGTCGTGGATCTGACGCCCATCAATCCATTTGAATTTTTTGTCGATGATTCGGCCGAGCACTTTCCTTTTACCTATAGCGAGCAAGAAACCAAAGATCTGCAACCCTATCTTGCAATTGACGAGGCAGGTCCGCGGCTGCTTGCATGGCTAGAGAAAATTGACCAGAGTGAAACGCCGATTAATGACTTTCTGGTGGCGCTCAATCAGAAACTTTATCAAGATATAAACTACTCGATCCGCATGGAGCCAGGCGTACAAAGCTGTGAAGCCACGCTGGAAAAAGCGCTTGGCTCTTGTCGCGATTCGGGCTGGCTGCTGGTGCAGATCTTGCGCCATTTTGGCTTAGCCGCACGCTTTGTCTCGGGCTATTTGGTGCAGCTTAGCGCGGATCAAGAGGCGCTCGACGGTCCGTCTGGTCCAGCCGCGGACTTCACCGATCTGCACGCTTGGGCTGAGGTGTACGTGCCCGGTGCAGGCTGGATCGGTCTCGATCCCACGTCGGGACTTTTTGCAGGTGAGGGCCATATTCCGCTTGCCTGTACGCCGTCGCCTGCTAGCGCTGCGGCAGTCACCGGGGCAACCGATCCGTGCCACGTGACCTTCAACTTTAGCAATAGCGTGCAGCGGATCTTCGAAGATCCGCGCGTGACAAAGCCCTACACCGAGGAACAGTGGCAGTCGATTCTAGCCGTGGGCGATCAGGTTGATAATGAACTGGTTACCAACGATGTTCGACTCACCATGGGTGGCGAACCAACTTTCGTCTCGATTGATGATATGGACGGGGCCGAATGGAATATTAGCGCAGATGGACCGCACAAACGCGCGCTGGCCCATACGCTGGTCCGACGGTTGCAGCGCGCCTTTGGAGAAGGCGGAATGCTTCACTACGGGCAGGGAAAATGGTACCCTGGCGAGCGGCTGCCGCGCTGGAAGCTGGCCGCATATTGGCGAACAGATGGCGTGCCAATGTGGCAGGATACCTCTTTATTTGATCAGGAACTGCTTGATCAAGAGCCGCCTACTGAAAATGAGAAGAAGGGCGAAAAGGGTGAGAGGAACGGGAGTGAGAAAGACAAGAGTGAGAAAGCTGTACCCGAGCAAAAAAGTATAGGGGACAGAACGGCTGATGATGCTGTGCGATTTATCACAAAACTAGCCAACGTACTGGGGATAGATAAAGATCTGGCGATTCCAGCTTACGAAGACATCTTCTATTTTCTATGGGAAGAGGGCAAAGTCCCGATAAACATTGACCCAACTAAGATGAATTTAGAAGATCCGCTAGAGCGTCAGCAGCTTGCACACCTGCTTGAAAAAGGGATCGGAGATCCGGTCGGATATGTCTTGCCGCTTGCGCCAAACACTAAAACAGATGCGGTCACCGCCTTGAGCCATAGCTGGAAGAGCAGCAAGTGGCCCCTGCGTCGTGCGCAATTCTTCCTTATGCCGGGCAACTCGGCCATGGGATTACGCCTACCCTTAGATAGCCTGCCCGAAGAATCAGAAACAGAAAAAGAGGTCGCATTTGACCGCTCTCCGTTTGATGAGTTTGAGCCGCTTCCCGCATACGAAGCACTTATGCAAAAGCTGGCCATTTCACAAAAAACCGCCCCATCGACTAAGGAACCCAAGTTGGTGCGAACCGCGCTCTGTGTAGAGGTGCGCGATGGTCGACTCTACATTTTTATGCCGCCGCTTTCGTATCTAGAAAGCTACTTGCAGTTGCTCACCGCTATCGAAAAGACAGCGAGCGATCTGTCCATGCCCATCATTATCGAGGGATACGAGCCACCATCGGATTCGCGCATCCAAAAGATTTTGGTTACGCCCGACCCTGGCGTGATCGAAGTGAACATTCATCCGACTAGCAACTGGCAAGAGCTCGTCCGGAATACCGAGACGCTCTACGAAGAAGCGCGACTTTCTCGTCTGGGTACCGAAAAATTTCTGGTCGATGGACGACACACCGGCACCGGTGGCGGCAATCACGTTACGCTCGGTGGCCCCACCGCGGCAGACTCTCCCTTTCTGCGTCGACCGGATCTGCTGCGCAGTCTAATCACCTATTGGCAACATCATCCTGGTCTGTCGTATCTTTTCGCGGGCATGTTTATTGGCCCCACCAGCCAAGCACCCCGCGTAGACGAAGGGCGCGAAGATCGCCTCTACGAGTTAGAGATCGCGTTTGCTCAAATTCCTGGTAAGGAGCAGACATCGCCGCCTTGGTTGGTGGATCGGGTCTTGCGCAATTTGCTCGTTGACATTACGGGCAATACCCATCGCTCGGAGTTCTGCATCGACAAACTTTATTCGCCTGATTCTGACAGCGGACGTCAGGGGTTGGTGGAACTTCGTGCCTTCGAGATGCCACCCCACGCACGCATGAGCCTAGTCCAGTTGCTGTTGGTCCGCACATTGGTGGCATGGTTCTGGCGAGAGCCGTACCACAAGCCGCTTGTCCGCTGGGGAACGGAGCTGCACGATCGCTTTATGCTGCCCCACTTTGTCGAGTCCGATCTGCGCGACGTAATGGCCGATTTGAATCAGGCTGGCTATCGCTTTGACCTTGCGTGGCTGCAACCGTTCTTCGAATTTCGCTTCCCTCGCTACGGCACAGCACGCGTGCAAGATATCGAGATGGAGGTGCGTATGGCGATTGAGCCGTGGGATGTTTTGGGGGAAGAATCGAGCAGCCAAGGCACAGCCCGCTATGTGGATTCATCCGTAGAGCGCGTGCAATTCAAGGTGAGCGGGTTAACGCAGTCACGGCACGTTCTCACCTGTAACGGGCATCAGATTCCGCTGCGCAGCACCGGCACTCATGGCGAATATGTGGCGGGAATTCGCTATCAGGCATGGCAGCCACCCTCGGCGCTGCACCCAACGATTGGCATTCAGGCACCGCTCGTCTTCGACATTATCGACAAGTGGTCGGGCCGAGCGATTGGCGGCTGCACCTATCATGTGGTGCATCCTGGCGGTCGTGGCTTTGAAGATACGCCAGTCAACGCAAATGTAGCCGAGGCGCGACGCATCTCCCGCTTTTGGGATTATGGACACACGCCCGGAGGCAGCCCAAATGGGACCGTTATCAATTCACCCACATCACCGATTCAAGCAGAACGCACCTTCACAACGAGCGGCAGTACATTGGGACCGGTCGAGGTGCCGCAACTAAAGGTAAACCCAGAATTCCCCCATACGCTCGATCTGCGGTTGATGGAGTAGGGCAAAGATTGCTCGACAAGTCTGTCAACATTGCCGATTGATCTATTACTTCAGCATAAATGTGAACTCAAGCCGTCCAAGTAAACACGCACCGTGCGGATTTGTCTCCAACGATTTTGGCTACGGACCCGCACGGTGTGGCGAAACGACTAGGCTGCTCACTAAACCACGCCCTGTTTTATTGCCTCAAGACTCCTCTGTCACATTTTCATAGAAGATAGTGGCAAATTTTCTCAAGGAAGCAAAAATGAATGAACGTATCGAATCGTGTATTTCGTATAGACGTTGCTGATCCAGTTGGCAGCCACTACCCTTTTTTTCGGAACCAATCACGGCCTAGAGTTTGATCGCGCCGCGGCATACGGAATGCGGCTCAACATTGCCGCAGGCACCGCAGTCTGTTTCAAATCGGGCGAGGACAAGAACGTTTCGCTGGTGGTGTTGGCTAGCGCACGGATTATGGTCGGCTGCAACGGATTGGAGCAAGGTGCATTAGACGATGAGTCGGTCAAGGCTGCGGCGTTGCAAAAAGTTACAGATGATGGCTTCGGCACCACATAAAAGGGAAATACACTATGACACCATTCGGATCTACACGCAGCACAGTTCAATGGGATCACGCGCTTCACGGGCCAGACAGCCACATCATCACCAAATTGCCGGGGTGGACAGAGACCGACGGCATTATTTTGATCTCGCCACAGATGGGGTCGATGACGCGGGCGCGCTTTTCGCAATACATGGCCCTCATGCAAGCGGGCGCACAAGCGGGTCCACCGTTAGCTGGCATGCAGCGTTTTCTCTTTGTAATTGAGGGCAGCGTTCGCGTAAAATCTGGTGCAGAAAATGTCAAACTAACGAGTGGTGGCTATGCATTTTTACCAGTGGGGATCGATCACAGCATCGAAGCGACAAGCTTGGCGCGCGTCAACGTGTTCGAAAAACCATATGCTGTGTTACCGAACGTTGCGCCACCGCTTATTGTCACGGGGCAGGAACAAGAGGTGACGGCCGTCGAATTTCTTGGCGATCCCGATCTGCTGCTGCGGATGCTGCTGCCCGACACGCCCTCGTTTGATATGGCGGTTAACATTATGCACTATAATCCGGGCGCGACATTGCCCATGGTCGAGGTCCACTACATGGAGCATGGGTTGCTCATGTTGCAGGGCCAAGGGATCCAGCGGCTGGCAGATTCGTGGTATCCCATCCAAATAGGTGACGTCGTGTGGATGGCCCCATACTGCCCGCAGTGGTTTGTAGGCATGGGTAAAGAGCCAGCCCGCTATTTACTCTATAAGGACATGAATCGCGATCCGCTAAATTTCTGCTAAATTAAGCGCGGTAACCCTGAAACCATGGACATCCTCGTCGATTGCGTGCCTTACGGATGAGATACCACACGGGCATAATAACGCCATTGTTTCAGTAACGCGCACGTGGCAAGCTGCCCACAAAATGAAAGTTTATCGCGGATCCCTGCCACAGGACTTAAGCCGCAACGATAATTTTTGGGGCAGGCGTTACATTGCGAAACATACCATTAATTCCGCAATTGCTCACGGCGTGGCCCACGAGGTCGGCTCCATAGAAGGCGGAAAGCTGGCCGATCCTTGCATCTGGAAGCCTGCCTTTTTTGGCGTCAAACCCGAGATGATTATTAGGGGCGGATTTATTTCTTGTAGCGTAATGGGCGATATGGATGCACCGATCCTGACACCGCAGCCGATGATCTATCGATCAATTTTTGGTAGCTTTGGTGGCGCAACCGCAGGGAAGAGCGTTTCATTTGAGGTGCGGGCCGATGGCGAGTTATTGGCGTGCGATCCGGCTGAGGAGTTGCCAATGGCGCAGCACTACTTTTTGTTTTAGGCTAGGCCCTAACTTCTCGTCTCCATGCGAATGTACCCGAATTACAGATATTGTTAGGTGGATCTCAAATATAATGATAGGATTATTGCAACTATTCAATTGATGTCAGTATGTTGATGGCATTGACTACTTAATCGGTATTTGAGTGGTGTTGCAATTAAAATTGTAAATCATATAGCAGGGAGATATCCATGAGTGTTTTTGACCAGAAAGAGTTCCGCAATGCGTGCGGTGCGTTTGCTACAGGCATCACAATTGTTACCACAATGGGACCGAATGACGAGCCGGTTGGCATGACGGCCAATAGCTTTTCGTCGGTTTCGCTGGATCCACCGCTTGTGTTGTGGAGTGTAGGTAACCATGCAGGTAGCTTCGACATTTTTTCGAGCGCCGAGCATTATGCTGTCCACATCCTGCATAAAGAGCAGGAGGTGCTGTCGAACCTTTTTGCAAGTCGGGGCGAGGATAAGTTTGGCAACATCGAGTGGAGCAAGGGCGAACTTGGCTCGCCGATTCTGTCTGACTATGCGGTTTGTTTACAATGTAAAATGGAGTATGTTTACCCCGGTGGGGATCACAATATATTGGTGGGTCGGGTCGTGGCGTTTGATGACCGCGACATTGAGGCTCCGATTCTCTTTCACAAAGGGCGGTACGCGAATATTAGGTAGGGGTTAGTAGTTGGTATGACCGCTGCGGCTTCGACCCTTGCATTAGGTGTTAGCCACAGCGGTCATAACCAACTACCGAGCCGGTGTACGAGCTGTTAAAAGTGTTTAATCGCGCGGATCAATTCCTCATTATACCCGGCCCGTTGATAGAGCGAGCGGGCGCGGGTATTGTTCCCAAAGACGTGCAGCGTTATCGACTGTGCGCCACGCGCCAGCACCATCTGCTCTGTATGATCGATTAGGGAACGACCAACCCCATACCCTTCGGCACTCTCGGCCACGACCAGCGCTTGCAAGTGCGCACTTGGCGCATGGGTCAACAGTTCGGGGCGCATCGAAGTCAATGCCCCGCCACAAATTTGCCCCGTTTCATCAGTTGCCACTAGCACAAGATACTCATCTACATCACCTCGTCCCTACGCCTCTAGCAACGCTAAATCGCCCTGCCACAAATCGTCAGACTGGCGTCGGGGTGGAAGTTCGAAACCTGTCAGACGCGGAAAAAGTGGACGTAGGGCAGAAGTATCGTCAACCGTTGCCTGGCGAATTGTAAAGTGCATAATTATATTGAGCATTTGGTGAGCCACTGTCTACTGTCACCGCATATTGATCAGCGGTAGGTAAAAGTTATCGTGCCCGCTCCGTTTTTCTATTATCAATGTCTGCGGTCCACTTCGAATTATTTGTCCCTCTGCCAGCAGCTGTTCGATCCAGTAATAGTAAGCAATTTCTGTCGTTGCCAGATCGTCTTGCAATCTATAGTTGTTGGTGCCGCTTTTCGGGGCCGGAATCGGCTGGGAATTAACCTTCTGGGCTTGCTCAAAGCTTGGACTTTGTGTGCGATATATGTTGAACCATTGCGTCTTCCTGTCGCTTGTAAAGAACCATGAAATGGATGGCCGTTCATCCACAATTCGAGCCGCTATTTCAATTTTTTTGTCTTCCGTCTCCGGCAACAGAAGCGAGCCACTGGTCGAATTTGGCACAGGCGTGCTGATTTCAACTGGTGCAGTGATAGCTGGTGCAGTGATAGCTGGTGCTGGGGTTGGCGCTATTTCTGATAAGCATAACGGATCTGGCTCGCTGCCCGCAATACTGATTGCATGTATATCTGTATTGTCGATTGTATCGGTAACCATCTGTGCGTTCGGCCCCCATGCATAGACGGGTACATTCTCTGCTGTGTGCTTGGTTGATGCCCAAGATATTTGCGGGAAATTTCCTTGTCCATTATTTTGCTCAACAAAGAGCCCGCCAGTTTCATGATCTGCGACCAGAATAAGCAACGTATCTTCTCGACCCGTCATCCACTCTATAACTTTACGAAACGTATTCTCGAGCTCGATTGTCTCAAAAATATTGTGCCTGCTCAGGTTAGAATGTGCGGCGTGATCAATACGCCCGCTCTCGATTAGCAGAAAGAAACCATCGGGCGAATCTTCTAGCAGATCCAAGGCCGTTTCTGCCATTTCCGAAAGATGGGGTTTGGTGTCATAAAAATTGCTGACTCGGGTTGCATAGTCGAACTCATACGCAAGGTGACCAAAGCCAAATTGACCCGAAACAAAGAGTTCATCTGCTGGATTTGATGGCGCGCCTATGGCCAACATCTCGCTTCGATCCGTAATAACTTGATACCCCGCTGCTTCAGCCGTCTGCCGCGTTACGCCCGCTTCAGTTCCGCCAAAGAGAAGATTTGGCCGCGTCTGCGTGAAGTAAACGCCAGCAATCTCGCTGTACGAGTATCGGTACGTTGCATGTGCGCCGAAGCTGGCTGGGGTCGCGTGCGTTATATTCGCCGTTGTCACCAACCCCGTTGCCTTACAGCGATCCCGAAAATATTCTAGCGACGTTTCAAGCTCCGAGCCATCCCCAGGAATCGCCAACGACACAACGCGATTGTTGATCTTGCGCCCCGTAGCCATTGCGCTTGCCGATGCAGCCGAATCTGTTATTTTATTATTTGCGGCAAACGTTGTCATCTCGGCTTGATGCGGTGCGTACTCAAACGCCATTGCACCAGCTTCGCCGTACTTATACATGCTGGCTGCGTCAACGTGCGAAACACCCATTCCATCACCAATCATAATGATAATATTTCGCGGCACGATTTGAGGACTACTTGTTGGCCAACTTGTGGGTATTGCTGTCGCTGCCGATATCGCATCATCACCCACCTGGTCCTCTGGTGAGATAGAAGTTCCGGCGTGTGACGTAATCTCACTCACGCTTACAATGCTATGTGACTGGGGGGCGCCTGAGTTGGCGTACATCGGATCAATTGAGCTTGTTTGCAGCAAGAAAAGTATTGCAAAGAAGGCAATTCGGATGAAAATTTGTGCGACAAGTGGGAGAAACCGCTTCGAACTTCTACTCATTTTATGTTGAACCGCGCTAGCTCTACGGAAAAGCTCTGTAGTATGGTCATTCCAAAAAATAAACTATATCGTATGGCCGCAAGCTAAATCAGAAAATTGCTAAAAATCCGTATACTTATTTTTCTGGTTTAGCCTAACGCTTACATAGTATATTTGTCTATAGCTCTTTTGGGCGATTGACACATGCTTACATCGACATAAGCTTTGATGATAGTTAGGCCATTCCAAAAAATAAATTACTATACAGTATGGCCGCAAGCTACTCCATAAAATTGCTAAAATCCGTATACTTATTTTCCTGGTTTAGCCTTAATCTGCTGCAAAGCCTAAAATTCGCCACAAGAATAGAGACGCCACAAAGGGTTTTTTGGGTCAACCAGATCTAAGGTGGTTGCCAGATCGTGTCGCACTCTATATGGGAAGAGCCACTATGGCTATATTAGCCCCAAAACCACTTAAATCGAAGTAGAAAACTGGCAGATCGAAAAAGAGTACCGCTAGCACAGTACTCTTCAATCAAATATAATGAGCCAATCGACACTATCACCATTTATTTTGGCCTTACACCACATTCTCCTTTGCCCGTGCCGCATGAACCACAAGTTTATGACGATTGGTCAATTCGGGTTCGGTCAAAGCAAGCCACAAAGCCGCCGAACCATATCTTTGCCGCACCCAGAGTGCGATCAAAAACATGCCCAGAACAATCGCCGCAATGCCTATCAACCCTGCCTCTGGACCAAAAGCGCCGCCCGTGATCAGCGCATTGCCACTCTGCTCTATCTGGATAAATGATGGCCCAATCGTATTCCCACTGACCGGAAAACCAAAGACATTTCCCTGAAAAAAGTTCCACGTAATGTGCAGCCCGATCGGGATCGCCAACTCCCCAGTCAAAATATAGCCAAAGCCCAAGAAAATTCCGGCAAGAAAAATATTGAAGGTGCTGATAAAGGTTGAATTTGGATTTCCGGCGTGCAGCAAACCAAAGACAGCCGATGAAAGAATAAGCGCCAGCACAATGGATGTACGTGCGCCCAAAAAGTCCAAGCCTTCACTGAGATTTTTCATGTGATAGCCACGGCTCATTAGCTCTTCGTAAATTCCAACAGAAATAAAAAGAACCAGCGCACCAAAAATAGCCGTTCCAAATGAGATCCCATCAAAACCCGAATCAATCGTCCCCGTAATTTCGATCCAGCCCGCCGCATATTCGATCACAAAAATCAAGAGCATGAGCGCGGCACCCAACCCTAGCCCAAAGCCAAAGTCCAGCCACCATTGACGATTAAAGCGTAAGCCAAAATCCACAAATTTTCGCTTGTCCCAGAGTCGCCCAGCCAACCATATCGAAAGGCTGATGCCAATAAGTTGAATTACTGATCCAAAAACCAAAAACGTCGGAGAATTCTCTAGTCCACCTGCTCCCAAATCAAGCGTTGCTAACCGCTCCATAATCGACTTGCCACCAGCAACTTGAGTGCTCCAAAGATACAGAAAAATTCCACCCGTAGATAGAAGTGCAAGCATCAACAACATCAGCAGCGTTTGCAGCAAAATTCGCCACAGCGCAGCAATGCGTTGCAGCCGACCATCCCAAAATGTAAAAAACGGACGCAAAAATCTATTCCACATTTTATCCCTTATGCGACCGCTAAATCGCCAAAAATCTGCTTAGCCGCCAGCTTGCCCGGCCCGCCAATCACGCAGCCACCCGGGTGCGTACCCGACCCACATTGATAGTAGCCCTTAATCGGCGTCCGATACTGATTCCAGCCCGGTGCGGGGCGATTCATAAACATCTGATCCGCAAAAAGTTCGCCTTGAAAAATATTTCCTTCTGTCAGGCCAACCAAACGCTCAATATCCAGCGGCGTCACCACTTCGCGATGCTCAATCAACTCGCCAAAACCTGGAAAAAACTCTTCCACCACCTGCTGAACCGCATCCCCCAAACTTTCGCGTTCACTATCCCAGTCGCTCTCGGCCAAATGATAAGGCGCGTACATCACAAAACAGGACATAATGTGCTTACCCGGCGGACTCATATCGGGGTCAATCGTCGACTGAATACAGCCGTCTAAAAATGGACGACGGCTAAATCGGCCCGCTTCGGCATCGGCAAAGGCCTCTTCCAAATAGTCGATGCTCGGGCCCATATTCACAAAGCCCTGAAAAATGTCGGTGCGCGTTTCCAAGCCGGGGAAGGTAGGCAGATCCGTCAGCGCAAAATTGACCTTTGCAGCCGTTCCCTGAAACTTAAAATTACTGATCGCCTCGACCAGATCATTGGGCAGCTCATCGGGATCCACGAGCTGCGTGAATGTACGTTTTGGGTCCAGCGCACTGACTACCGTATCGGCATAAAATTCGTCGCCATTTTCTAGCGCCACGCCCACTATCTGCCCATCTTTGCGGATCACGTGCGACACCGCGGCATCGGTCTGAATTGTTCCGCCAAATGCTTCGAAAGATCGGGCCAAGGCTTGTGTAAAGCCGCCATTGCCGCCCTTGTGAAAGCCCCATTCACCGAAGATGCCATCGTACTCACCCATCTTGTGGAAGAGCCATACAAGCCCCGACTCCAGCGACCTTGGACCGCACTTGCTGCCGATAATCGCGCTCGACGCGATCATCGACTTGACTAGCTCGTGCTCAAAATATTCGTCCAAAACATCGGCCACACTGCCCGTTGTTAGGCGCTGCACCATCTCCTGCACGTCCGGATCTAGCCCTTCCATGTATGCACTCAATTCAGTCACTCTGGCTAGCTCTTTGGGGTCATCGCTCTGGCTGTTCGGTGGAATCATATCCACCAGCGGCTTCATCGCATGGCAGACCCGATCCATAACGTGCCCAAAGTCCATGTATGCCTCGGCATCTTCGGGCGAGACGCGCGCGATCTCGTGATAATTTTCATAGGTGTCCGGCCCAAAAATGAGATACTCACCATTGAATCCAGGTTGAAAGTGATAGTGCATCGGCAGTACCATCATGCCATGCTTCACCAAATTGAGATCCTGCACAATGTCGGGCCGCAGCAGACTTAGCGCGTACGAAAAAGTCGTAAACTTATAGCCCGGCTGAAGCTCCTCTGTGATGGCTGCACCACCAACAAAGGGGCGTCTTTCTAGCACCAGCGTGTTCAGCCCGCCCTTGGCGAGGTAGCCAGCGTTAACGAGTCCGTTATGTCCACCGCCGATTACAATTGCATCGTATTTATTTGTGTCTGTCATGATTTTTGTACCTCAAGAATGCGCTATAATCGCGTAGAGAGTTTTTTGTTCTATCCAAGCAGAGAGAAATGAGATAAGAGGGACTGGAATAGGGGAGGAATCAAAGTAAGGGTCGTTCACGTAGACGATATCACCTGCAATACCGATAACAACGACGACGTGATATGTATCTACATCCCAGTGATCTAGCCATCTAGTTTCTACCGATGCCAGAAGTGGTAAGCCTAAAGACAAATGGTGATGTAACGTCTTTTCTTCATCCCCATCTATTAAATCTGCTTTCCCCGCACCGATAAATACCGAAACGCCGAGCGACTCTAGCCGTTTAATGTGGCTAAATATGCCACCATATTCCGTAATCCCAAGCAGCTTAATCAGCTGAGTATACTTAATAGGAATAGCTAAATGTTGCAAAACCATTGCTGCACAAGCGGCCAAACAATCAGAAGATTGCTGCTGTTTATGATGAGAGACGGCTAGCAAGGTCACGGGCTTGGTCCTGCATCTGTTGGATAATTTTAGAAGGTGGAGGAATTACTTCACCCGAGGAAGCATCTACATCGATCGTGCCAACGGAGGCAACACGACCTAGATGAGGCATATGTAAATAACAGGTGAATCGCCACTTTGGCGTATCCCCCCAAACCAATACCGGATCATCGGCTCCCAGCAAGACGCCCATGTATAAAGTAATATAGTGATTTGCTTCCCGGCGCGCATCAGTAGGGGCAATTTGTATTTCGCCCTGTAGCTGTGCTTTTATCTTTAGCGGCCCCGATTCTGGCCACTGATCTGGATATTCATAGGCGATTTGAAACATCTATGTCCTCCTGCTGCTATCTACTAAAAACCTACCGATAGATAGATCGTACCATAATCGTCCCAATACTGCATCTACTTTACCGCTGTCTTCCGTTCCGGATTATAAAACGGCGTCTTCGCGACTCGCGCCAGCACATTCACCGGGCGGCGGATCATCGGAATTTCTAGATCGACCTCTGTGCCGGGCTTCGCCAGATCCAGTGGTAGTTTGGCCAGTGCAATATGCTGCTTCAACAGTGGTGAATAGAGAAAACAGGTTGCATAGCCCGCATAATCCCATTCTTTCTCATTGCGGCGATAGATGCTCATTGTGCTGTCTTGATGGACCCCATCTTTCGGCGTCATGATCCCGGCTTTGCGATGGATCCGATCATACTCTGCCCAGTCGACCTCTAACCCGACCACGGTCCAGCGACTTGTCTTGTTGGCAATCTCGGCCTCGATTGCGACACGCCCCACAAACAAACGATCATCCTCTGCCAGTTTGCGGAACATCCAGCCCCAGCCCAATTCAAGTGGCGTATCGCGCTGCGCATCGACCCAAGCATATCGGGCCGACTGGAAATCAACCCCCAGCAGCAGCAGACCTGCTTCAATACGCGCCATCTTGAGCGCATCCAGCCCCAGCGGCGTAATATTGTACCCAGCCCCGGCAGCCATCAGCGCATCCCAAATTGCGACAGCATCATCAGCGTCGATCCACAGTTCATAGCCGAGATCACCCGTGAATCCTGTGCGCGAAATTGTGACACCCTTGCCCGCAATCGTTGTCTGCGCTAAGCCAAAATAAGGCAGCGCCGCCACATCGTCGCTCAATTGCCGCAGCACCGTTAATGAATGCGGACCTTGCAGCGCGAGAATGCCATAGTCAGTCGACAGATCGTCGATCTGACACGCCTCATTGCCCGCACCATCCAAACCCCACTCGCGCGCCAGCTTTCGGAAATAGCGCAGATTCGGCTCGGCAGTGGTCATTAAATACTCATTCTCGGCTACATGCAGAATCACCCCATCTTCGATCACAAAGCCAGCATCGTTGCACCAAGCGGTATACTGCGCCTGCCCAACTTTGCAGAGCCGAATGTCGCGGGCCAGCGCACGTTCTAGAAACGGTTGCGCACCCATACCGCTAAATCGTAGCTTAAAGAGCGGCGATGTGTCGAACAGCCCAGCTGCGTTACGGATCGCATAATATTCGGTTAGCTCTGAATACTGGTAGCGTGGTGCAGAGAGATATCCGCCCCAGTTCTCCCAAATTTTTGGTTGATTGAGCGGCTTGGTGCGAGGATAAAAAGGTGTTGTTTTTGGCATGACTTAATAGTTTTGACTATGGTTTTGTGTGAAAGAAATGATAAAGGTGAATAAAAGTTGCAAAGGGGCAAAGTTGAAAAGTATTTCCACGGTAGGCCGGGATCCCAGCGACGGGCTGGCCCATAATATAAATTTCGCCATAGGTTGGCTGCTCGAAACCGGCCACCATGCGCAAGGTTGTGGTTTTACCACAGCCACTTGGTCCAAGTAAAGAAAAGAATTCGCCATCTGCAATCTCCAGCGACATCGAATCAACCGCTGTAAAGTCGCCAAATTGCTTTGTAACTTGTTCTAGCTTTACGCTGGGTTGCATTTGCTACGATCCTCAATTTCTTGTTTACTATGCATCTTCAGTAGGCGTGTCTAGCACGCTGACTTCAGCTAGCTTGTATGTGTGCAACACCATTGCCGAGACTGTTTTCTCTATACCATCAACTTTCTGTAATTTGTCGCGAAGGAATGAAGCAAAATGTTCTCGATCTCGACAGCGAACTTCGATCAACAAATCATATTCCCCTGAAACCATGAGCATATAGCTTACTTCGGGAAAGAGTTCTATGGCTTTGGCTGCATCTTCTAAAAGTTGGGGTTTGATATTTACGTGGATAATGGCTGGAGCTTCGAAGCCTGTCTTATGCGGGTCAACTAGGCCGATAATGCGTACTATATTCTCTTCGAGCAAACGCGATGCACGCTTGCGCACAGTGCCTTCCGTAACGCCCAATTTTTTAGCGATCTCTGTAAATGGTTTGCGCCCATCTACTTGAAGCTCTGAAAGAATCTGATAATCAAGTTTATCTAGCATCAGCAGTAATCAGTATTGGCGGTAATCAGTAAATCGCAACGTGCGGGGCAAGCATTTTTTAATGTGAACTCTCGGTGTAAGAGAACGCCTACGGATATGAGATCCGGTTGAACCAAATCCACTAATAATATAGTAGACCGTAGAAGAATCGGCTTAATACATTGCGTTATACTTTGGTGATACCATCAGGAAAATGGTACGACATGTTCTGTGGGATATAGTTGAGGGGGAATTTCTTTTTAACAGAATTCCTTTGCATTGTATTCCGAATATCGGAAAAAACAAAATTGTTGAGCTTAGGTGATTTTTACTTTCCTGCGGAATTATGGAATATTCCTTACTTTAGTGTAAGATATATTAGATTTTTTCTGCATAATCTCGCTTATACTGTTCCGAAGAATAAAATAGCTCTTCGGAATCTCATGTGATCAACATTAAGATCAATAATCGCGGGTTCTCCATATAAGTTCACTAAACTATTCACTACATGGCTAGCTCGAACGATTCTCTGAACAGTGAAACACACTTCGTCAACCACATAGGATTCAATTGAGTTAAAAAAATATGAAGCATGGCCGCATGCTCTACTCCAAAAACTACCATGATCCATATAATTCAGGATATGAAGAGCCTAACTCTATCTCAGGATTGTCTAATTCTACTCTTTAATTCATTTTGATGCCGAAGGCGGTGGCTGCGCCATCACAGCCTATTGACATCCACGTAATTGAGAACATTGTCAATACCCGTGCAATTATCAAATAGGGCAAGATGCATATTTGCAACCTGATTTTCGGTATCTTCTCAATAAATGGTGATGTTCGCTTCGGCTTCATTTTGGCAAAGTGCTAAGTGCAAAATTTAGCCTGCTCTATCTGCCCCCGAAATATTGAGAGGATACGGCTTTTGCTCAGGATAGTAAGTGCAAAACTGCGCAATCTTGCAAAAATTATGATCATTTATTCTATTCTAAAGTAGAACAGTAATTATTAGACGTGTATATCAAAATAAGGTGTATTGTTGCAAGTACACCTCTGTTTTTATCATGCGAATTACGAATGCATTACAATTTTACATCTAAATGACAGCCATTTGTCACAGATATCTGTCGTAAGTACTATCAATTCATATTATAATTGTACTACAAAATAATTATCTATAGCAGAGTTTGTATATTAGTTGTGGTTCTTTTTTACACATAATTCTTCATCACAATATTTCTACAACATAATTTTTACACAAAGTTTTCGCACATACTAGTTGCTATACCATCTTGTTCGTCATATTGTATTTACAGATTCATATAAGTTGTTATTAAGTTTTTATTATGCACTGGCTTTTACGAATTGATAGAGGGCTTAACCGCTTCTAGATCATCTCATCATTGTTGACCTCTTTATGCATTGCAGCCGCTAATTGCACCCATCCGTCTACGATTGATTAAATTCCAAAATACATTGCCTAATTGTAGGTCTGTTCTGCACTACCTGCATATAATTAGCTAAAGTTTTTCGAATAAATTTATGAGGATGGTTCAAAAAAGACTTTTAATATAAATTTTAGAGCACACAACGTAACAATAACCTTTTTTCAAATTTTATCTATCCTTGGAGTACTTAATTATGCAAAAAACCTATTCACAGGGTTTAGCATCAACGACACGAAATATGATTGCAGTTTTTGCAACACTTTTGATGGCGTTCATTTTCATGCTTAGTCCAACTGTTGTCTACGCACAAGTAGCACCTGATCCATTTTCCTGTTATGGCATTGCCGATGAATATAATGGTGATGGTAATACAGATGGACTGGCAATAATCAATCGTCTAACTGGTGACGCCAATCTAATTGGAACTGGAACCGGAACGGCGGGTATTGAGGCAATGGCTTTCGTACCACAGGATGTTAATGGAACGGTACAGCAAGTACTTTTTGCCGTGGCAGATCCAAATAATCCAAATACGACATCATCAAATACGCTTGGTACCGTTGATCTGACAACTGGTATTTGGACGCCAATCGATGCTGCTGTTCAAATTGGCACCGGCACAGATGCAAATGGTACGACATTTGATTTTTCAACTTCTGGCGATATTGATGGCCTGACCTACGACGTACAGCGAAATATCCTCTGGGCAACACAAAGAAATGCTGGCGACGGCAATCCAGATTACCTGCTGCAGCTTGATCCCGCCACAGGGCAGATTGTGCCAGATGCATTTGGTCCAGGGATTGATTGGGTTGCAGTTCCTTTGGCTACCGATCCTGCATTCCAGACAGATGCAGGCCTTCCCTATGATGATGTCGACGATCTAGCTGTTGACCCAATAACTGGTCGCATTTATATCATTAACAATAAGGGTGGAACAGGCGGTGGCTTAGTTGAACTAGACCCGATAACCGGTTTACCACTCAACTATATTGGTCTTTTTACCGGCACTACTTCAGTTGACGGTATTGTCGATGATATGGAAGGGTTGGCTTTCTTTAACGATGGTCAGCTTTATGGTAGTACTGGTAATAATGGACCAGACCCCGCCGACCTCAATCAGCTCTTTACGATCGATATTGCTACAGGCGCTGCTGCTTTAGCAGGTGCTTTCCCTGATGAAACTAGAGATATCGAAGCGCTAGGTTGTCTTACGGCACCAGCTTTCATTACATTAGAAAAAGCAACAAATGGCGAAGATGCTGACCAGCCAACAGGCCCAGCCATTACAGTTGGCGAGCCTGTTACTTGGACTTATGTGATTGAAAATACAGGGTCAGTAGATCTGCTAGATATGACACTCAACGACGACATTGAAGGTGATATATCAAATCGTTGTGTAGAAGGTGCACTGCCCAATCCATTTGCACCTGGTGCAACATTTACTTGTACAGTCGTTGGCGTTGCCTCTGTAACGGGTCAGTATGCAAACATTGGTACAGTCAATGCAACGTACCAAGCACCTGTTGAAGGTGGAACAGAAGATATCCCATTAGCAGCAACCGATCCAAGCCATTACTTTGGTGAATTTAACCCTCTACCTGGTATCGAGATCGTGAAGACGGCTGGTGATGCTGTTGATGGTGAGACTTATAATGCAGGTGCGCCGGGTGTTGTTACCTTTACCTACGTAGTCACAAATACAGGCAATACACACTTAACGAATATCACAATCAATGATGATGCTGGTACGCCAGACGACACAAGCGATGATGTTATAACAGATAGTACGACTTGTGCCGGGTTGGCTGGCCCATTGGCACCGGATGGTACGGTAACTTGTACCGCAGACATTCAGGTAGATAGCGATGCAACAAATATCGCTACAACTACCGGCACCCCTACTGATGAAAATGGTACGCCCTATCCAGATGTTGAGCCACCAACCGATAATGACGATGCTGTGGTAGTTGTAACGCCATTGGTCCCAGGGATTAGTATTGTTAAAACTGCTGGGGACGCCGCCGATGGTGGTACTCTTACAATCACCGAAGCCGGGCTAGTAACCTTTACGTATGTTGTGGAGAATACGGGCGACACCCATTTGAGCGATATCACAATTGTAGATGATGCTGGCACCCCTGCCGATGCAGGCGATGATGTGACAGTCGATAGCACAACTTGTGCCGAGTTGGCTGGTCCATTAGCGCCGGGGGGTACAGTCACTTGTACTGCTGCCATCCAGGTAAATGGCAATGCAACCAATGTAGCTGTCACAACGGGTAATCCTACAGATGAGAACGGTGTAGACATTCCTGGCGCAACGAACCCAACTGCTGATGATCCAGCTATTGTAGTCCTTGCAGTGCCTGGGATTAGTATTGTCAAAACTGCTGGCGATGCAGCCGATGGTGACACGTTCACAATTACCGAACCGGGGTTAGTAACCTTTATATATGTTGTAGAGAATACGGGTGGCACCTATCTGATCAATATCACAATTGTAGATGATGCTGGCACCTCTGCCGATGCAAGTGATGATGTGACAGTCGATAGCACAACTTGTGCCGAGTTGGCTGGTCCATTAGCGCCGGGGGGTATAGTCACTTGTACTGCTGCCATTCAGGTAAATGGCGATGCAACCAATGTGGCCGTCACAACGGGTAATCCTACAGATGAGAACGGTGTAGACATTCCTGATGCAACTGATCCAGTTGATGACGATCCAGCCGTTGTAGAATATACCCCAGGCGTCCCAGGGATTAGCATTGTGAAAACCGCAGGGAATGCGGTAGATGGTGCTGTCTACGAAATAAACGAACCTGGTCCAGTTACCTTTACTTACTTTGTCGAAAATACGGGTACAACGTACCTGATAGATATCACTATTGCAGATGATGCAGGTACACCCGCCGATGCAAGTGACGATGTTCTCCTTACTAGTGCTGAGTGCGCTGGTTTAGCCGGTCCATTGGCTCCTGGTGGCAATGTAACCTGTACAGCAGACATTCAGGTAGATGGTGATGCAATTAACGTGGCAACAACAACAGGTACGCCAAGCAACGAAGCTGGTGATCCGTTGCCAGATGTTGAACCACCAACTGCTGAAGATGATGCAGAGGTCATCTTGCTTGGTACAATCGGTGATACGGTTTGGTTTGATGTAAATGGTGATGGCATACAGAGTGCTGATGAGAATGGCATTCCGGGCGTGACCCTTACCCTAACGCAGCCTGATGGTTCAACTGTGACAACGGTAACCGATGGAGATGGGCTATATCTGTTCACCGAATTGCCTGCTGGCGACTATTTTGTAACGGTCGATGCTGGATCATTGCCGCCGAATGCAATTGCTCAAACGTATGATGCAGATGGGCTAACCACACCAAATGAATCGAGCCTTACGCTTGGCTCTGGTGAAGATAATTTACTTCAGGACTTTGGTTATCAACCAGCAGGTCCAGGAATCAGCATCATTAAAACCGCTGGTGATGCCGCTGATGGGGATATACTCTTAATCAACTCACCAGGCGATGTTACCTACCAATATGTCGTTACTAATATCGGTAATACCTATTTAACAGATATTACCATTACAGATGACGCTGGCACGCCGGGCGATATAAGCGACGATGTTCTGATTACAGGAGCTGAATGTGCTGGTTTGGCTGGTCCGCTAGAACCACAGGGCTTTGTCATCTGTACAACGGATATTGCCGTTGATGGTACTGTTACTAATAACGCCGGTACAACGGGTACGCCTTCGGACGAGAATGGCAATCCCCTACCCGATGTTGATCCACCAACTGACGAAGATGATGCAGTCGTAGAGTTTATTGCAGGCCCAGGAATCAGCATAACTAAAACTGCTGGTGATGCCATTGATGGGGATGACTATGTTGTTAACGCCCCAGAAGAAGTGCTCTTCACTTTCCTGGTAGAGAATACGGGCAATACTCACCTCACAGAGATTACAATTACTGATGATGCGGGTACGGCTGGCGATACAAGTGATGATGTAACAATTACAAGTAGCACCTGCCCTGAGTTGGCTGGTCCACTAGCGCCAAGCGGTACAGTAGTTTGTACGTTGGTTCTGGCAATCAACAGCGATACCACCAATAATGCGGGAACGACTGGTACGCCAACTGATGAAAACGGTGTGCCGTTACTAAATGTTGATCCACCGACTGACGAAGATGACGCGGTAGTTCTATTGCAAGCTGGACCTGGTATTCAATTGCTCAAGACGGTCTTCGAGGGCCATTCTGCTGGGGCTGGCTGCCCAGGTGGGGAACTTGTTGAAGCTGCTAGCGGATCACCAGTGACCTACTGTTTCGAGGTGAAAAATACGGGTACAACTTATCTGAACAATATAGAAGTAAACGATCCAGATCTGGGCATTACTCGCACAGATATGACTCTTCTTAGTGGAACAGAACCGCTAGCACAAGATCAGTCACTGATTTTCTACTATGAAACAACGCTTGATACGAGCCTGCTTAATACAGCGGACACAACAGGGATACCTTCGGATGAAAACGGTGTGCCGATTCCGGATCTTACGCCACCGACTGATGACGATACGGCAGAAGTGATTCCGTTCTCCATGCTCGGTGATCGTGTCTGGTTCGACATTAACGCCAATGGTGTCCAAGATCCAGACGAAGAAGGCATTGCAGGTGTAACCGTTACGCTGTATGACGAAAGCAATAACGTGATTGAAACACAAGTAACTGATGAAAATGGAAACTATGGCTTTTTTGTGGCACCAGGCGCATATTCGATTAGCTTTGATGCAGATGACCTTGAAGGGTACTATCTGAGCCCACTTGATGCAATTGCCGACGATAGTACGGATAGTGATGCAGATCCAGGTAACGACGGGCGAACAGAACCCACATCACTGATTGTTGGCGAAAGCGATATGTCTTGGGATGCAGGTGTATTTGCGCCACCGAATCTACAAATCGCAAAAGACGATGGTGGAGCGATTATTCAGCCTAATGGGACTGTAATCTATTCGATTGTCTATTCAAACACTGGTGTAAGTGATGCAACGGGCGTGATTATTACCGAGCGCGTTCCAGAGTACACAACTTTCTCACCAGAATTGAGCACACCAGGATGGGATTGTGAACAGCTACCCGGTGCCGCATCGGAGACCTGTTCCTTTGAGATTGGTCGTGTAGCTAAGGGTTCTACTGGTCGTCTAACATTGACCTTTGTGGTCTTTGTTGATCGCTTCATTCCAGAAGATGTCTTCGCCATCAACAATGTCGTTACTATTACTGATGATGAGTCAAAAGGTGCAATACCAGATGGTCAGTTTACGGATGAACTGATAACACCAATATTCCGGCCAACAGATTTGAATCTTATCCCTGAACCAGGTTTTACAGGGAATGCTCGGGTCGAAATCTATCTACCAACAATCATGGTTCGATAATAAGAGATCGTCCCAAATTGTGTGTAAATAGCGTTAGATTACTTAGCCCGATAGAGATACTTACACACTTTATGATACAGTCCCAATGACAATGGTTCGATGGTAATAGATACGTTAGATTAAATAAATTTAGTTAATACTGGTTAGTCTTTTAGGGGCTTGATTACAAATTTGTAATCAAGCCCCTTTTTGATTTCTAAGGGGTAAGCTCCTGTGGAACAAGCGTTCTCTAACGCTGGAGCCTATTCGATGGTACTGCGGTTGATGCGCTTGTAACGGACGCGCTGGGGGAACTACAACTTTGATGTGCAACCTGAAACTTACTCTCTTAACTTTGACATAGAAAATACGCTCGGCCCAGGCTATTATCTTAGCCCATAAGATTCTGCCGCAGATGACATTGTAGATAGTGATGCAAATGAAGTAGACGGGCGGACAATCGTCACATCGCTACTGGTTGGTGAAAGCGATCTGAACTGGGATGCGGGAATCTTTGCACCGCCTATTCTTCAAGTAAGCAAAAGTGATAATGATGCGGTTGTTCAACCGGGTGGGATAATTTTGTGCGCTATCAACTACTCGAATACTGGCACGAGCGATGCTACCGGCGTCATTATCACAGAAAGTATTCCAGAGTATACAAAATTATTGCCCGAACGGAGTACGCTAAGCTGGGTTTGTGATGAAGATGCAACCACCTCAGGAACGGCTTGCACCTTTGAAATTGACCGAGTTACCAAAGGAACGGCAGGGCATCTTGCGTTGAGCTTTGTGGTTTTAGTCGACCGCTTTATCCCCGAAGATGTCATGGTAATCAGCAACGTTGTTCAGATATCGGATGATGGCATCCGAGGCACGCCGCCAACCGCAGCTCAGTTGATCGAGGTGACGACGCCTGTATTACGTCCAACATCAATTGAGCTTATTGATGAGCCGGTGTTTAACCCACCGATGTTTAACCTACCGATGTTTAACCCACCGATGTTTGATTCGCAACCAAATACTCTTTTCATCCCAATAGTGATGACGTGGTAGTGATGATGCGGTAGTGATGATGCGGTAGTGATGATGCAGTAATGACCAGGCGAAACAGAAAAGCCCCTGCGTGAATATCGCGCAGGGGCTTTTTTTCGGTAAGATTTCAAGCTTTACGCCCATCGAGCGGCGGCAGATCGAGCGCCCGTACCGCCCACGGTAGCGCATAGCGCAACTGCACGAGTTGAATGGTACGCACTTTTGGCGCATCGGGAATAAGTGGGAGTCCAGCTCTCACAGCAAAAAAGCCGCTAATCAATCCAGCGATCTCCGCACCATCGGGCAGAAACGATTCCGGCGGTGGACCACCTTCTGCATGTAAGCTTGGCAGCCAAAATCCAAGATCACACCGCTTGTTTCCTCGGCAAACGTGATTCCAGTCAACTAGAATCGCCCGAAAGCCATCAATGCAGATGTTATCGCTGCGAATATCCAGATGCAGCAGCGAGTTTCCTTTTGCAACCTCTTGCCCATCGATCTCTAGTAGTGTCTGCAATGCAGTATTGAGCCAGCTTTCCGATACTAAGTTAAGGGCAAGAAATGGCTCTGGATCCGCAGCTACTTGATGCCAGCCATCTAACATGTAACCAAAGTCCGTTAGGCGCGGTATGTCACGCAGCGTCGAGCCCCACAATCGATCCAGCGCCGACAGCACCAAGTCGATCTGCTCTTCCGTCCACGGAATCGAATCAGAAAAAGGCCAGCACGCTTTACTTAAATCTTCCAGCAGCAGAATGGGATGCTTTGAATCATTGTTCCATCCTAAATAGTTTGGCATGAACGAACCAGAAAGTGCTTCGTATAGCCGATGCTCTTTGCGCAGCCACCCAGATGTATCTGCCGTTGTCCCGATTTTTGCAAAGATCGATGAACCATCCTCAAACGAGATAACTAGCCGTTTTGCTGGCGTATAGCCGCGCATAACTTCATGTACGTTGTCCGACTTTTTGCCGATGCTTTCTTCGATTCGTTGCGTCAATGATAGCATGTCAGTAGACATAGGAATTCCTTCTCACAATATTTCTGAATTTGCGTCCATAACCGCTTCAGCCATCGACCAAAGTTTAGGCATATAGGCTTCCACTACCGTGCGTCGTACGCAAATATCCTCAGATGAATCGATCCCCAAGTTACCCATTACTCGTTGGAAGCCTGCCTCAAACTTTTGCTCCAGATGGGGCGCATCGACGTGAAAAATGTGCATACACCGAGCGTAGGTTGCCACAATCCAGAATATTGCTTCACGATGAAAACCACACTCAATTAAATCCCAACTGCCCTCAATCGAAATTGGGCGGGCTGCGTCGCTAATATCCGATGCGAAAAAAATTGGTGTTGTAATGACTTCTTTGGCTGCATCAAATACGTTGGTTAGTTCGATAAGATGCTGCTCCACCTGAGAGCGGCTTATCTGTGCGCTACCTTGTAACCGTAGCAGCGCCTCGTGTACGTCCAGTCGATCGATTCGATCCAGCAGCGCACGAACCGCCACATACCGAGTTCGTACAGTAGGGTTTCGCAGATCCGCAACTAGCAGCACATGGGTCATGACACCTGTTGCAAAAAGCCACGTCATCACCTGTATATGGAAGGGGGACATTGCATCGAGCGTCGCCAAATTCTTGATGACTTTATCAAAAGCGTGCTCGCAACGTTTTGTGACCCACGCTCGCTTGGTAAATTCTAGGGCAACCGCGGCTTGAATCGAGCGCAGACGCCCGTTAGGATCCACAATAATGTTGTCTACTCGAAAACTGCTGGCTAGGTGATACTGCCCCAATAACTGTTCCGCAGATTGTACTTCGCTTGTGGGAAGATGGGAAACTTCTAATAGCAGACCGCGATGCACGAATTTCCCAAGTTTAACTGGTGGCGGATTATCAAAGATGAGCATCACATCTACATCCGAACTTGCAGGGAGGACGGCATCATCGGGCAGCCAGTTGATCGAGCCGTGGAAAAATGCACCACCAAAGCCAGCAATATGATTCGTGTTTTGGTTTATCCACTGACGAGCAATAGTCTTAGCTGCATGAACAAACATGAGTCTCCCTTTTCCTGAATAAATACAAATGGTTAATAAAAAGAGACATCCAGTTTACCGGATGCCTCTTTTTTGCACTATTCTTATTCCTGATTGCTAAGCCACACTCATTTGGCCTTTGCCTCAGTGCGCAAAATTATAAATCTGTGTCACTAGTCTATATTACTAATCCATGTCATCATCATTATCGACAGTGACTTTTACACCGATATCACCCTCATCCGAGCTAGAGTCATTTGAAAGCGTCTCAAAGTTCAATTCAGGCTCTTCGTCCTCATCATCCGACATGATATTCGCACCAAGCGGCTCCATGCCGAGTTCGGCAATACCAGACATATCGCTCATATCCAGATCAGAGAAGTCTAGATCTTCCATCTCCAAATCGCTCAGATCATCGTCGAAAGCAAAATCTTCTGGTAGCTCGATATTTGCTTCGCGCTTGGCAGCAGCCTCGGCTAAGCGAGCGTGGAAACCAGTACCAACCGGAATCAACTTACCGATGATCACGTTCTCTTTCAAGCCACGTAATTCATCGCGCTGACCGCGAGTTGCAGCCTCGGTTAACACACGGGTTGTCTCTTGGAAACTTGCCGCAGCCAAGAAACTTTCTGTGTTTAGCGCAGCCTTTGTCAAACCAAGAACAACCGGTTCGGCACGGGCTGGCTTTCCACCTCTCGCGATGACGGCATTGTTAATATCTTCAAAGTGGAATCGATCAGTCAACTCACCTGGCAACAGATCTGTATCACCCGTTGCACGGATCATTACACGACGGAGCAATTGACGCAGCACAACTTCAATGTGTTTATCATGAATGCCCACACCCTGACTTTGATAGACCTGCTGCACCTGACCAAGCAGATAAAGCTGACACGCCTCACGCCCCTGAATACGAAGAATCTCTTTTGGATTCTTGGCACCTTCGGTTAGCTGATCACCTGCGGCTACGCTGTCGCCTTTATCGGCACGTAGACGCGCATTGGCAGGAATTTCAGTCTCCCAAACATCGGCATCTTCCCGTCGAACCGTTGCAACACCACCGCCAACCTTCTTACGTTTGTTCGTTAGCTCGATGAAGATTTGGCCTTCCATACCAGCGGCAATGGTTAACTCTTCATCATCCTCGCCGCCCATACGGGCAATAATTGTATCCTCTTGGACGCGATCCTTATCTTCGACTAATATCTCATATCCTTCTGGAATCTCAACATCACGCTTTTTCAGATCCGTGCGCGCGATGCGAATCATGCGTACTTCACCTTCCCAGAAGACATCGATCTCACCGTCAATTTCGCTGATAACGGCCTCGCCACGTGGGTTTCGTGCTTCGAACAGCTCTTCAATACGAGGTAGACCCTGCGTAATGTCGTCTGCACCGGCAACACCACCCGTATGGAACGTACGCAAGGTTAGCTGTGTACCCGGTTCACCGATAGACTGTGCAGCAATAATGCCGACTGCTTCGCCAAGTGATACCAAACCACCGCGGGCTAAATCCTCGCCATAACATTTCATACAGATACCAAACCGTGCTTCACAGGTCAACGGGCTGCGTACAAACGCAATATCGATCTCGTTGCGTTCGACAACACCCAGTGCGGCTTCGTTAAGTAATGCGCCAGATTCGAGCAGATTTTCTTCACCTTCTGGATCTGCAATGGCACCCTGTAAGTAACGTCCGCGGATGCGGTCAAGTAGCGATTGCCCCATCTCTTGCGATTCTTTTTCATTAATCCAGATGCCAGAGAGTGTATTACAGTCATCTTGCGTAATAATCACATCTTGCGCCACATCAACCAGTCGTCGCGTCAAGTATCCTGCATCAGCCGTACGAAGCGCTGTATCGGCCAGACCTTTACGCGCACCGTGTGTACTCAAGAAGTACTCTAGCGCCGTTAACCCTTCACGGAAATTTGAGCGAATCGGCAACTCGATAATTCGGCCATTTGGATCGGTCATCAGACCACGCATACCCGCTAGCTGACGTACTGTATTTACGCCACCTTTGGTTGCGCCAGATTGCGCCATCGCACCCAGACCATCTACAGGATTGAGCAACTTTTTAACCTCTTCGGTAAGATTATCTGTTGCTCGCGTCCAAAGTTCTACCTTCTTCTGATATAACTCTTCGTCGGTAATGAGACCACGTCGATATTGCGCATCAGATTTTGCAATCTCTTCTTCTGTTGCTTCTAGAATTTCGGCCTTACAATTGGGAACATCAATATCGCTTACGGCAATTGTAATGCCCGAGTAGGTTGCATAAAGGAAGCCGAGATCTTTAATGTTGTCGACAACCTCGCCTGTTACATGACCTCCAAGATGGCGGTAGCAACGTTCAACTACGTCATTTACGGCTTTTTTGTCTTGTACTTCGTTAATGTACCAAATCTCTTCCGGCAAGGCACGGTTATAGATAATTCGGCCAACACTAGTAGACATGAGACGATCTTTGGGCCAGCGTGCACCGAGTAGACCGGTATCGCGTAAGCCATCGCGTAGTTCATCCATTGCTGCCCGACCAAAGCCTGGAATGGCTTCAACCATCTTATTTTCACCTTGCGCATAGTGATCCATAACATCACCAACAGATTTGACGCCATGGTCTGTCAAGGTTTCCATCACGCGCTCGCTCAATTTAATGGTATCAAGCGGCATATCATCAAACTTGGTAATAAAGCGTGCACGAATTCGTTGACGCAGCTTAATTTTACCCATTTGAAGCGCATACTCTGCCTCATCCATGTCCGAAAATGTTGGCAAATACTGTTCCAACTCTTCCTCGGACATCTTCTTGGGGTCTGCCCCTTCGCGGTAGCTTGTCAACCGTTCGTCGATAACCGACAAATAGTAAACGCCCATAACCATGGCTTTGGATGGACCCACAATCGGCTCACCACTACTTGGCTTCAGAAGGTTCAAACTAGCGAGCATCAACGAGCGAGCTTCTTTCACGGCTTTGTCGCTCAGTGGAACGTGAACGGCCATCTGATCGCCATCAAAGTCAGCATTAAAGGCACCACATGCAAGGGGGTGCAGTCGAATCGCGCTGCCTTCAACGAGCACCACTTCAAACGCCTGAATACCCAAACGATGCAGCGTTGGCGCACGGTTTAGCAGAACAGGGCGCTCGTGACAAATCTCTTCCAGAACGTCCCAAACCTCGGCACTTTGTCGATCCACCATGCGTTTTGCGCTTTTGATGTTGTGCGCATAGTTGAACTCAACCAAGCTGCGCATAACAAATGGCTTAAAGAGCTCTAGCGCCATCTTCTTAGGCAGACCACATTGGTGAATTTTGAGCGTTGGCCCAACTACAATAACCGAACGACCCGAATAATCAACGCGTTTCCCCAGCAAGTTGCGGCGGAAACGACCTTGTTTGCCCTTGAGCAGATCGCTCAAACTTTTCAGTTTACGCTTGCCGCTGCGGCTTACTGCTCGACCACGACGTCCGTTGTCGACCAAACTGTCCACAGCCTCTTGCAACATGCGTTTCTCGTTTCGAACAATTACATCCGGTGCGCCCAGTTCCATCAGGCGGTGCAGACGATTGTTGCGGTTGATTACGCGGCGGTAGAGATCATTCAAATCACTCGTTGCAAAACGGCCACCATCCAACTGAACCATCGGGCGCAGATCGGGGGGAATCACCGGCAGGGTCGTCAAAATCATCCACTCAGGGCGATTGCCACTTTTGCGGAAGTTCTCGACAACGCGTAGGCGTTTGGCCGCTTTTTTACGTCGTTGCTTACTGCGCGTTGTGCGAATTTCTTTGCGCAACTCTTTTGCAAGCTTGTCCAAATCTTCTTTGGCAACAATATCGCGAATGGCCTCTGCACCCATGCCAGCCGTGAAGACATTGCCCCAGCGGTCAGCTAATTCGCGATAGCGCGTTTCGGTTAGGAGCATCTTCTCAGCCAGATTTTTTAGATCATCAAGATCCGTTTCCATCTGGTTGGCCAGTTCGTCCTTACGCTCCTGAATACCACCGCGCAACTCTTCGAGCTTGGCATCAATATCGCCACGAGTATGCTCACGCTTGGCGGAAAGAAGTAGACGAATCTGCGCCTTTTCCTCATCCGATTCGCTCTGTAGCTCGGTGAGGCGATCTTGCACCATTACGCTTACATTTGATTCATGATCAGCGGAAACAGTCTCTTTTGCGGCAATGACTGTATCTTTTAACCATGGCAGCCCTTTCTTCTCGCCAGCAGGCTTGCCAACATTTTCCTTGATCCAATCTTGCAGAACTTGGGCCTCTGCAATGGTATCGGTAGACTCTTTTGTGATCCGCTCATCGAGTGACGCAATCTCGCTCTCTTCTTCTTTATCTAATTCGGCCGTTGCGGCGACCAGTTGATTCTCGAGCTCTTTTACCTCATCTTCGATCTCGGAATCAATGCGAGAAATACGCATAGCAAGCTCACGCTCGTGCCGCTGCATTGCACGACCACGCGCGTCTTCGTTTACATTTGTTACAACAAACTGGGCAAAGTACAGAATACGCTCTAAATGACGAGGGCTAATATTTAACAGTAGCCCCAGTCGACTTGGCACACCTTTTACATACCAAATGTGGCTGACCGGTGCAGCCAAATCAATATGTCCCATGCGTTCACGGCGTACGCGGCTTGGGGCCACTTCTACCCCACACTTGTCGCAAACAATGCCTTTATAGCGAACGCGCTTATATTTACCACACGAACATTCCCAATCCTTCTGCGGGCCAAAAATGCGCTCGCAAAAAAGACCGTCACGCTCGGGGCGCAGCGTACGATAATTAATCGTCTCTGGCTTGGTTACTTCACCATAGCTCCATTCATTGATCTGCTCGGGTGAAGCAAGCGAGATACGAATTGCGTTAAAGTTTCTAACTTCCATAGATATCGTGTCTCCCTATTCTCTGCTGCGGCTCATTGGGCTTGGCACCTTCAAGCTGAAACCCAACTTTGGTAGTTGTTCTTCAGTCTCTTCCTTGCCAAACTGGATTACCTCATCCTTCTCATCGATTACTTCAACCGAAAGACCAAGGCTTTGCAACTCTTTTACTAGTACACGGAAGCTTTCTGGAACACCAGGGCTTTGAATCTGTTCGCCCTTTACAATGGCTTCGTATGTTTTTACACGACCACTAACATCATCAGACTTGACTGTCAGCATCTCTTGCAGCGTATAAGCCGCGCCATATGCCTCAAGCGCCCAAACTTCCATTTCACCAAAGCGCTGACCACCAAACTGAGCTTTACCACCCAGCGGCTGCTGCGTAACAAGACTGTATGGCCCAGTGCTGCGGGCGTGGACTTTATCTTCAACTAGATGATGCAGCTTCAACATCTGTACAACGCCAACTGTAACGGGTGCATCATATGGCTCACCAGATTTACCATTATATAGGCGTTGCTTACCCGTTGTTGGGATAGCCCAACCGCTAACACGACTTAGCTCATTGGCCAATGCGGTTAGCTCTGCCGTAGCGATGGTGCCAAGCTGCTCGCGTGTGTAAGTTCCTTCTTCAGAATGGAAGAGTAACCATTCGCGCAAGGCAACATCCGTTACGTTTCGATTGGCTTCACTTGTTGTGCGTGCATTGAGATACGAAACAGGCATCAAATTATCCGGCTCATATCCTAAATCGCGCAACCATTCCCGTAGACAAGCGTGACGTGCATAGACTCTATCGGCAAATATCTTTTCTGGATCGTAATCGCGTGGCTCAAGCCATTCAATTAGATAGAACATGATCGCTTCTTCGTCATCGAGAATCTCATCCTCGGTAACGCCTTCTTCCGTCAGCAGAGCCCATGCTTTTTTCATCACATCTAGCCATGCTCGGTCAATCAACCAAGCACGAGAGAGCTCGGCACCGATTTCATGCTCTTTTGCACCGTCAAAAACCGGTGTCTCGGCCAAGAAACCCAAGCTGCGGGCTGCCCAACCTAAATGAGTCTCTAGAATCTGACCGATATTCATACGGCCAGGCACTCCAAGCGGATCCAAAATAATATCTACTGGCGTACCATCTTCGAGGAACGGCATATCTTCTATAGGCACAACCTGAGAAATAACACCCTTGTTGCCGTGGCGACCGGCCATCTTGTCGCCCTCGGTTAGACGTCGCCGCTGCGCAACACTCACACGCACAATCTGTTCGACACCGGCTGGCAGATCGCGATATTCGTCGCGTTCCATTATTTTAACATCGACGACCTTCCCGCGATCACCATGAGGCAACTTGAGAGAACTGTCTTTCACTTCTCGTGCTTTTTCACCAAAAATTGCTCGCAGCAACTTCTCTTCTGGCGTTAGCTCAGTTTCGCCTTTTGGCGTAATTTTACCAACCAGAATGTCGCCGGGTGCAACCTTCGCACCGATGCGGATAACGCCATTTTCGTCCAGATCTTTTAACGCATCTTCGCCAATGTTGGGGATATCACGCGTAATCTCTTCTGGCCCAAGCTTGGTTTCGCGTGCGTCCACCTCATGTTTCTCAATATGGAAAGAGGTGTACTTATCATCCTGAACTAAGCGCTCGCTAACCAAAATGGCGTCTTCAAAGTTGCCACCTTCCCAACTCATATAGGCAACAATCACATTTTGCCCAAGCGCCAACTCGCCATTTCGCGTGCTGGAGCTGTCGGCAAGAACCGTACCCTTCTTAACAAAGTCACCCTTGAAGATAATCGGGTGCTGATCGATACAGGTACTTTGGTTGCTGCGACTATATTTACGCAGCGTATATGAACGCCGCGTGCCGTCTTCTTCCTGAATTACAATCTCATCACCCGTAACGCTGACAACTTCACCGGCATTTCGAGCAACAACTACCTGACCGGAGTCAATAGCAGCCTGATATTCCATGCCTGTACCAACCATCGGTGCATCCGGTCGCACAAGGGGAACGGCTTGGCGTTGCATGTTCGACCCCATCAACGCACGGTTTGCATCGTCATGTTCGAGGAACGGAATCAGCGCTGCCGAAACGCCTACAATCTGCTTTGGCGAAACATCCATGTACTTGAGCTGATTTGCAGGTGCAAACTCGAAGTTCTGTTCGATGCGTGTTGATGGACGCGGATTCTGGAACTCGCCATAGAGATTCAATGTCGATGTTGCCTGAGCAATCGAAGCATTTGCTTCTTCATCTGCATTTAAGTAGACCACTTCATTGCTAGCAAATGGTTTTACGACGACAGATCCGATCCCCTTAACGTCGCAGATCTTCTTGGCGAGCTTTTCGTCGATTGTTGTGTCATCTTTAACGATGACTTTATCGGTTGCTGGATCGACAACGTCTCCAACCAATGTTCGACCGGTGAGCGCTTCTACTGTCGGCTCAACCTGTGAATAGACTTTTCGATACGGTGTTTCAATAAAACCAAAGTCATTCACGCGGCCATATGATGCCAAACAACCGATAAGACCGATGTTCGGACCTTCGGGCGTTTCAATCGGACAGATGCGGCCATAGTGGCTGTGATGCACGTCGCGAACGTCAAAGCCCGCGCGCTCACGGCGCAGACCACCAGGACCAAGTGCGCTTAAACGTCGTTTATGCGTTAGCTCTGCTAATGGATTGGTTTGATCCATAAACTGGCTGAGTTGACTGCCGCCAAAGAATTCGCGCGTTGCTGCAACAACTGGGCGAATGTTAATCAAACTTAGTGGCGTAACTTGCTCTGGATCACGAATCGACATGCGTTCACGCACAACACGTTCCATACGCAACAGGCCGATACGAAGTTGATTCTGAATCAACTCGCCCACAGTTTTAATACGACGATTACCAAGATGATCTATGTCTGTTTTGCCAGCACGTCCATTGTTGATATTAACAATGTGTCGAATTACTGCAACCAGATCTTCTGTTGCTAGGATACGCGTTTCTAATGGCGTTTCTAGCGCAAGCGCCCGATTAAGCTTATAGCGTCCTACGCGCCCGGTGTCATATCGGCGTGATGTGAAGAATAGATTCTGCACAAATGTCTTCGCATTGTCTAGCGTTGGCGGATCGCCTGGTCGTAGCTTTTTATAGAATTCAAGCAATGCATCATCGACACCCTTCTCCGAATTGTCTGTTGGGTTTGCCGTCGGGTCTTTTTCTAATGTCGATTCGATGAATGGATGGTCGATATCATCATCAATGTCGTGAAAGAGTTCGCGGATCTCGTCATCTGTGCCAAATCCGACCGCACGCAGCAAAATAGTGATCGGCAATTTACGCTTGCGATCAACTTTTACGCTAATAATGTCGCGTTTGCTTGTCTCAAACTCTAGCCATGCACCACGACTTGGAATTAACTTGCCGCCACCAAGGTCACGCCCTGTGCTGCGATCTTCTTCGACAGTGAAGTAAACACCCGGCGAGCGGATTAACTGACTGACAACCACACGTTCACTACCGTTTATAATAAACGTAGCGGCTTCGGTCATTAGCGGGAAGTCGCCCATAAAGACTTCCTGCTCGCTAATTTCACCTGTATCTTTATTTATAAGTTTTATCTGTACCCAAAGCGGTGCCGAAAAGGTGATATCACGTTCGCGACATTCGCCTTCTGGATATTTTGGCTCCCCAAAATGAAAATCTCCAAAATGCAATTCTAAGTTCTTATTAAAACTTACAATCGGAGAGATTTCTTCAAACAACTCACGCATCCCATCTGTTTTAAACCATTCAAAGCTGCGTAGCTGCACCTCGGTTAATCTCGGTAAGTCGAGAACCAGCGGTGTACGCGCATAAGATTTACGATCTGTCTGTAAACCAAGCCGTCCTACTGAATCTACACCGTCCGAGGTCAAACTATTTGTCAATTGTCCCATGTACCATAGCTCCTTGTACCAAAATGTCGGATTTCACAGAGACACTAAGCCCTATTGGTCCTGCCTACTAATACAAGACAGCATCACAAAGCTGGGCTAACTCTCTTTTTTTAATTGCTAAGCTGTTTAGCAATATCTAGCGAACCTAGATCTCAAGAGAGGTAAAACCACCTCAGTAATACTGGCCTTAATACGCCCATTGCTTACACTTATCGAGAAAAACTTTACACCACACTTCAAAGAACAGAAATGGGGCAGAAATTTTCTGAGAAGTTATAGCTCTGCGAAGTTATAACAATGAGTCCTATACCTTCAAACTAACTCTCTCACAATTCTCGCTATTATTAAACAGCAAATAAGACACCTAATTATTAGTAGCTTATTTCTCCGTACATTGAGAATATAGCTAATAAATTGGGTGCCTTCTGTGATGACAATATTCATTTATCCTATTAAGGATTAAAATTGATAACTTTGTTTGGACCGTAACTAGATAAATGTACCACAAATCATCTTCTATTGTCAACTATTATGTAACCACACGGGCTATCACAAATATGCAGGAGAGCTTCTCGCATTCTATTAAATTATAAATAGAAAAAATTTGCGAATATAAGCTTATATAGCACGCCCATAGACAATGCTAAATTTGCTGACACAATCTACATTTTAGCAATAACGGTACTCGCCTCTTGAAGCAACTTTTGCAAACAAAGGTTACTAAAGCATAGCTAAAACAGATTCGAATTTGATTTTTGGGATTATTTTGTGTTTGGAAATAATTTTGACTGTTGCACCAACATCTGTGTTGGTGCGTAACACTTAGTCATTTGATATAGGTTACCAAAGTATAAATCTCATTCCTACCCATCGGAATACAGCAGGCAAACTAAGAGGATGGAGCTGCAACATATATTATTTAGTCAGTGCATACTTACGTTATTTATAAATGCTTATAGCTGTAAATAACTATAACTAATTTTTAATGTATATCAGCTCTATAACTAAATGTAAAAACAGTATACATCAACTAATTTAGTAAAATTGTAACCTCTAATACAGATTAGAGAAATAACCCAAATTAACCCAAAATTAGCTGTTTTGAGTCTAGACATATAACCTAAAATACATTATACTGTGGGACAAAGTGGGGTAAAGTGGGGTGAAATACCTGTAATTTGGGTTATTTGGGTTGCTTTAGGAGTGCCTCCTTGCATTATCTAGACAAAATTAGTGGGCAGCGCAATGTTCGTTGGTCAATTTGATCATAATTTAGATAGCAAATTTCGATTAACTATTCCATCCAAGATGCGGGTCTCTCTTGAGGAAGGAATGGTTATTACGCGCAGTTTAACAGAGCCTTGTTTGGAGGTGTATCCAACAGAAGCGTGGAAAGAAAAGGCCGCCGAAATGGAAAGCCTGCCGCGCGTCAATCGAGATGCCCGCCGCGTTCGCCGCATATTTTTCGCCAACGCAGAAAAAGTAGAGCTTGATAAACAGGGCCGTATTGTGATTAGTCAGCGCCTGCGTGACGTCTCTGGAATTCAAGCCGAAGCGACGCTCATTGGAACCGGATCATTTTTAGAAATTTGGGATCCGTCTGCACTGGATGAGTTTAATGATATAGAGAGCTTAACTGATGATGTGCTCAATGCCTTTGACATCTAATGTGCCACTATTTATGAACTTTTATATTTATGAACTTTATAGTTAATTGTGGGTACCCTTGCGCAGGATCCTGAAAATGCACGTCACATTCCAGTGCTATTTGACGAAGTGCTCGACGGACTTCAACTTTCTGCTGGCGCAACCGTTATCGACGCAACATTAGGTGGTGGAGGACATACAAGCGCAATTTTAGAGCAAATCGGTCCGAACGGACGCGTTTTGGCAATCGACGCCGACCCCGCAGCAATTCGTCGAGTGTCAGAACGGCTAGTGGAACATATTCAGAACAGCCAACTCCTCCTGCATCAGGATTCTTTTGAAAATTTGAGTACGGCAGCCGATGCGCATGGATTTAATCAGGTAGATGGCATTCTTTTTGACTTCGGCCTTAGCAGCTTTCAGCTTGAAACTGCCGAGCGGGGCTTTTCATTTCGGCAAAGCGGGCCCTTGGATATGCGTTTCGATTTAGAACAAACGCTTGATGCGCATGAAATTGTCAACAGTTGGCTCGAGGATGATCTAGCCGACATACTATATATATATGGTGAAGAGCGAAGAAGCCGTCACATTGCTAGGTTAATTGTAAAGAATAGACCTGTAAACACAACAGATGAATTGGCTCAGATTGTCGAAAAAGCTATAGGTGTCCGTAGAAAAGCAAAAATTCATCCGGCGACGCGTACATTTCAAGCGTTGCGCATTGCAGTCAACCGCGAATTGACCCAAATCGAAGCGGTATTGCCGCAATGCCTTCCACTTTTGAAGCCCGGTGGAAGATTAGCCGTTATCAGTTTTCATAGCCTCGAAGATCGCATTGTCAAGCAGTGGATGCGCCAAGAAGCATTGACGTACGTACATGACCCAACCACTATTCTTGGTGGATACGAACGCCAAGCAGAAATAAAACTAATTACACGAAAACCAATTATTGCATCAGCCGATGAGATAAAGCGCAACCCACGCAGTCGCTCGGCCAAGTTGCGTATCGCAGAAAAACTGAAGCTATAGAATCAGAACAAATGGCCCGTCTTCGATAGATGTACGAATAGATGTACGAATAGATGTACGAATAGATGTACGAGCTAAATAGAGCGGAGAACGCTAAATGATGAGCCTTACTCCCCCTTCGAGTAGTTCGGCAAAGCAAAAAAACCGACAAGACCAAGAGCAGAGCGAATATCTGCCAAAGTCTACCGAGAACAGAGTATTTAGTTTCGGTGGGTTTGGTGGCAGAATAGAGCGCGCAATGCAGTCGCTGGAAAAAAATATTTGGCTACCCGACACCCCCGCTACATTCGCCTTCTATTTTGTAGCCATTGTTGTGCTGTGCGGTGGCCTCTTCTTACATATTAACTTGTCGGCACAAATTACCAGAACGCAATACGATATAGCCGCAATGCAAAGAAATTATTACGAGACAGAACGTGAAAGCGCCGAGATTGTTTCGCAGATTGCTCTTGCAACCTCGATGTTTGATATTTATGAACGAGCCACAAGGTTAGGCTACGTCCCGGTTACCGATAAAAGCAAAAACTTTGTAGCAGCCGCAGATATTCGGGTGCCGTCGCCAGAAGTTGCATCCAGTGCTACTGATTCTGGGATTAACAATAATAAGCCAGCAGCTATTACCTTAGCAGAAGCCTTAGAAGCGCAAAGTGTTACTGTGGCTGGCTTTATAGAACCGAGAGTAAGTGAGTCAGATTCGAACAGCGCTATGGCTTTAGATAGGGGTAACGTTGATGATTTTTCTACAGGCAACGGGATTGACTTGACGCAGGGAAATGAGAGCAATATCAATAACAGCAGCTTTACTAGTAGCTTGACTACGCAGCTAATTAATTGGTGGAAGAGTGATTAGACCTGAACAGGGCTTACTTAAGAGGTCTTGCGATTAGGCCATATTCTTCTATTTCTGTACTTCATTAATCATGACGAAAAACACTTAATGACACGATACCAGCTCTTAAAATTGCTGCTGTTCGGTGAATCCGATGGTATGCGCATAAAGCCAGGAAAACGACTGGCGATTTTGCCCGAAGTAGTGCCAACCCGTGGGGCAGATGACGAACTCGATCCAATGCCGCGGCATACGGGTCGAGTTTGGTTTATTGTTGGGCTCTTCGCCGTTGTCTGCTTCTTTATTTTGCTACGTCTGCTGACCTACCAAATATTAGGCGACAAAAACGCTGTTCAGCAATCGAATGAGTTAGAGGCAACCGAACGAGGCACAATTGTTGATCGCGATGGCGAAATTCTGGCAGCGGACCGTTTCTACTACGAAATTGTTGCCACACCAAATCAGATCACCAAAGAAGCAGATCGTAAATTGCTCGCGGACACGCTGCAACTGCTGGCTGGCATTCCGGCACAGGATACAATCGGACTGCTAATCGAAAGTGCAGCGTTTAGCTATGTTCAGCTTGCTTCTGGACTAACACAGGATATAGAGCTAAACATCAATGCTTGGCGCACCGCAAACCCCGAAGAGGCAGATAGGGTCCCGCAGTTTGACATACGCCCCATACCCAAACGTTACTATCCACAAGGCGAGCTTGCTAGCCATTTAGTTGGATTTGTGACATCCACTTCGGAGCGTAATGCCTACTACGGTGTTGAGCACTACTATGATCGGTTCTTACAGGTGCAAAGTGGTACTGGCCTAACAGCCCGAACCACTTCGACAATGCACGACTTATCTGCCAACGTTTCGCGCTTTTTGCCATCAGTTGCCAACAAAGATCTGGTGCTAACTATCGACAGGGCGGTGCAGTGGATCATCGAAGATGAACTGCGTTCGGGTATCGAATTCTATCGTGCGCAGCGTGGCACCATTATTGTGATGGAACCTAAAACAGGCGCAATTTTGGGCATGGCAAACTGGCCAGCATTTAACCCAAATCAGTACGACAACTCTAATACTGAACTCTTCCGCAACCCAGCAATTAGCGAGCAGTACGAACCAGGATCCATTTTTAAGGTTATTACCTTTGCTGCGGGTCTAGACACAGGGCTAGTCGAGCCAGATATGCAGTTTGCCGATACAGGCCAATACAATATTGGTGGGCGCGTGATACAGAACAGTAACCGCGGCGCGGCAGGGTATGTTTCGGCAACACAGGCGCTCGCTCGCTCTATTAATGTTGTAACTGCACAAATTGCCGATAGAGTCGGCGTAAAGGATTTTTACCGATATGTGCGTAGATTTGGCTTTGGCAAGGCCACCGAGATAGACCTAGCCCACGAGGTGACGGGGATACTAAAATCGCCCGGCAGTAGCGAGTGGAGCTTGTCTGACTTGGGTACAAATAGCTTCGGGCAAGGAATTGCTGTAACGCCAATTCAGATGATTAGCGCAGTAGGTTCGATTGCCAATGAGGGAAAGTTGATGCGGCCTTATATTGTGCAGGAGCGCATTTATAACGGCCAAGTTCAAACGACAAAACCGACTGTGATCCATAACGCACTTTCGGCTGAATCGGCCCAAACGCTAACCGATATGATGGTCGATGTTGTGACTTATGGCGTTCAAAACGCGGCCGTTCCTAATTATACCGTAGCGGGCAAAACCGGTACGGCTGAGATTCCCGAAGCGGGTGGCTATTCCGAAGATAAAACAATTGTGAGTTTTGTCGGCTTCTTACCAGCGGATAACCCACAATTTGTTGTCTTGATCAAGCTAGATCGACCTGACCCGGCAATTAGCCAGTGGGCGGCCTATACTGCGGCCCCAATTTTTCGGCGTGTGGCCTATCGAATTGTCGAACAGTTAAACATTCCGCCCGATGCAGCACCGCAGGAGGAAGAGATTGCGGGGGAGATTGAAGAGCAAGTTGGCATTCGGAATGATGTTCAAACAGATGGTGCGGTTGATGGTGCATCGGGCCTAGATGAAACCAATGTGGAGACTGAGTCCGAAGAGACAAACAGCGTCGCGATTGTGGGCGATCCGTAGGGATATACTGATTCATACCATTGGCGTATTCCAAATTGGTGTATTTCAAAGCAAATAGCGTAGAGCATTTAGAAAATAGCCGGGGAAACCGTGCGACCGATTGTCGAGACGCGAATTACACACCATACTTTGTGGCAAGCATTAACGGGCAAGACGCCCCCGCTTTCATTACCCGCGAAACCACTGGCAAAAGCTGTATTGGACAGTCGAGACGTCGCTGTCGGGGATCTTTTTGTGGCGCTGTCTGGGCGCAATATGGACGGCCACGACTACATCCATGCTGCATTACAGAACCAAGCCGCGGCGATAATTTCTGAACCCCGGGGACGGGCCGCAGCGAGTGAACACGAAGCGACCATTATCGACTGTACCGATCATCGCAACACATCATCTTCCCAAAAGAGTGTGTGGCCAGATGTGATGGCCGAAAAACCAATTGTCTATCTTGTTGAGGATAGTGAACGGGCATTGCAGGCAGCGGGCGCATTTCAGCGGCTGCATCGTCATCGACGCGATCTGCGCGTGATTGGCATTACCGGCAGCGTGGGGAAATCGACTTCGAAAGAGTTGATTGCGGCGCTGTTGCGAGAACGCTATAAGACGCTCCATAGCTCGGGAAATTTGAACAATGAGCAGGGGCTGCCGTTGACGCTGCTGGGCCTTGGGCCAGAGCACGAGCGAGCGGTTCTCGAAATGGGCATGTATGCACTGGGCGAAATCAGCGACCTCTGTCGGTGGGCGAGACCGCACATCGGCGTGGTGACAAATGTAATGCCGGTGCATTTAGAGCGGCTCGGCTCTATCGAAAATATTGTTCAAGCCAAAAGTGAGTTAATCCGTGCGCTGCCCGCCGCGGATGACGGCGGTGTGGCCGTTCTTAACTGGGACGATAAGCTGGTTCGCAGTATGGCCGACATGACCGACGCGCGGCTCTTCCGTTATGGATTGACGCCCGACGCAAATCTATGGGCTGATGAGATTGAAAGCGCGGGGATGGAAGGCATCCGCTTTCGTTTTCACTACAATCCCGACGGTCGCGAGAAAGGTGGCTCGCGTATCTGGCCTCGCAAGGCCAAAATTGATTCGATCCACGTGCGCGTGCCGCTGCTCGGACGCCATAGCGTACATACCGCATTGCGTGCGGCCGCGGTTGGCTTGGTGGAAGGGCTGAGTTGGGAAGAGATTATTGCAGGGATGCAAAATTCGGGCAACCAGTTGCGATTGGTGGTTGTTGCGGGCATCAACGGATCGACAATTATTGACGATACGTACAACGCAAGCCCGGCCAGTACGGTGGCTGCGCTCAATCTACTAGCGGATCTTGCACCGACGCGAGGTGGGCGCAGGGTGGCTGTGCTGGGCGATATGCTCGAATTAGGCCAGTACACAAATGAGGGCCATAAGTTGGTGGCGCGGCGTGCGGCAGGCGTGGTTGATCAGCTAATCACGGTGGGCGAGCTAGGTCGTTATTTGGGCGAGGAAGCATTGGCCGTTGGCTTGAACAAGAGCCAAGTTCACATTTTTGGCGAGCAAGACGAAGCCATTGCTTACTTAATAGAAGCCATTCAAGCGGGTGATTTAGTACTTGTAAAGGGCAGCCAAGCAGTTGGAATGGATACGATTGCGGCTGAGATCACAGTAACCGGAAATAAGTAGTAAGGACAATCCATGGCGTATTCGCTAGGACTGGGCACCGTCACCTTTTTTTTGGCGGTCATGTGGGGGCGACCCCTGATAAGTCTGCTGCAAAACTTAAAGCTCGGCAAGCAAATTCGTATCGAAGAGCCGGAGACTCGTCAGGTAAAAGTGGGCACCCCGACCATGGGCGGTATATTGATTGTGTTGCCGGTTTTGTTGATTACAGGTGCGCTAAACATTGCCAATCTTTGGGGCTTTAACACGATCGGACAAAGCACGATTTTACTCTTCTTCTGCGTTGGCTCTCATGCGCTGCTCGGTTTTGTGGACGACTGGGAAGGCATCAAAGGTGTGCGCGCTCATGGCGAAGGTATCAGCGCCCGGATGAAGAGCGGCATTCAGCTTTTGATTGCCACCGTTATCGTTTTAGTGCTCTACTTTGGCCCCCCGGAGTTAGATTTTGTGGGCGTTCCGTGGGTTGAAGAGTATGTGACGATAGGGCCACTCTTTATCCCCATTGCGATTCTGCTGATCATTGGCATGAGTAATGCAGTAAATCTAACCGATGGGTTGGACAGTCTCGCTGGCAGCATCAGCAGTGTGGCCTTCATTTGCTACGGGTTAATTGCCTTCTTGCAGGATCAAACGTATTTGGCCGCCTTCTGCTTTACCGTAGTTGGCGCACTCTTTGCTTTTTTGTGGTACAACGCACATCCAGCACAGATGTTCATGGGCGATACAGGGTCGCTGGCGTTGGGTGCAACGTTAGCCCTTGTTGCGCTCATGTCCACGCAGTGGTTGCTTTTGCCAATCATCGGTCTTGTTTTTGTGGCCGAAGCCGTTAGCGTAATGCTGCAAGTAAGCTGGTTTAAGCTTTCGCGCAGACTCTATGGCGAAGGTCGGCGCATCTTTAAGATGTCGCCTTTGCACTATCATTTTGAGCTGCTTGGCTGGAGCGAAACCCAAGTGAAAGAACGATTTTGGATCGTGGGCGTGTTGAGCGGCATGGCTGGCGTTGCGCTGGCGCTTGTTTAGGACACTTGTTGAGGATTTGGTTAAGATGTTCCCTGATTTTTCATTTGCCAATCAGAGCGTTGTTATTCTGGGATTAGCCCGTCAAGGATTGGCGCTAGCTAGATTTTTTTGCGACGCCGGAGCAAAGGTAACGATCAGTGATCGATCGAATGAAGGTGCATTACAGAATGAACTCGAGCAGTTAGGCAACTTGCCAGTCGAATACGTGCTTGGGGCGCACCCGCTAAGCTTGCTCGATAGATGTGATCTGCTCTGTTTGAGTGGTGGCGTTCCACCACAGATCGAAATCGTGCAAGAGGCCATTCGTCGCGGAATTCCGTTAAGCAACGACATGCTTTTGACTATGCAGCTTGCTCGGGTACGCGGCCTTGGCCCTATTGTGGCAATTACTGGAAGTAGCGGCAAAACCACCACGACAACATTAGTTGGCGAAATGTTGCGCCAAATGGGTCAGCGCGTGCATGTTGGCGGCAATATCGGCGTACCGCTGCTGGACAAGTTGAGCACCATTCACGCTGGCGAATTTATTGTGCTCGAGCTGAGCAGCTTTCAATTAGAGCTATTCGACCCTGCCATCGCGTGGGATCTGCTCGGAGACAGCTCGCACAATGGTGAACGTAACAGTGGACGTAATAATGAACATAACAGCAAAGACGACGCGAACACTCTTTTTGCTGGCCCAGACGTTGCCGCAATTCTTAACATTACGCCCAATCATTTGGATCGACATGCGGATATGGCCGCGTATGCCAGCGCAAAATTGAATTTGCTGCGCCATTTGCCAAGCGGCGCAACCGTTGTTCTCAACGCCGATGATCCGGTCGTGTCGGGATTAATTTCATCATCCGTTGCCCCGTTGCCAGAAGAGTGGCCACTGGACAATCTTATTGCCGAGACGCGTGACAAATTAGGGGAGATAACCGTTATGCCATTTAGCCAAAAGCGAGAATTGGCAAGCGGGGCCTCTACACAGAAAACAAATAATGCAGAGATGATGCTCGTTTGCAACGGCAGCACAATCTGCTCGCAATCCAACATACGGCTGCGTGGCGCTCACAATGTTAGTAACGTGCTCGCCGCAGCGGCAATCAGCGAGGCAGCAGCTATTAGCGGCAACATAGTCAATCAACAGGAACGAAGCACCGCAATTTCGACCGTCGCCAGCACATTTGCTGGTGTACCCCATCGCTTGGAAGTTATAGCGGAGGCGAATAACGTTCAGTGGATCAACGACAGCATTGCAACCTCGCCCGAACGTACTTTAGCCGGGCTGCGTAGCTTTGATTTAGATGAGCAAGTTCTGATTCTGCTCATTGGTGGCAAGGACAAAAACCTCTCGTGGGAGACCTTGGCAGACGAAGTCAATCAGCGCGTCGACCATTTAATCGGCTTTGGTGAAGTGGGCCCTTCATTTGTTGAGCTTGTGCAAGAGTATGCTCGCTTTGCCCGCATCAAAGCGCCGAATACAGCGGTTGTTAGTCAATTAGGGCAGGCCGTCAAACTGGCTGCACAATTTGCAAAGTCTAAAAACGCTCGAAGCAAAACGATTGATCAGGATGGCGCAAGCAATTCCGCTGCGGGCGAGAAACAAAAGCCAATTGTTGTGTTGCTTTCGCCCGGTGGCACAAGCTACGATGCGTACAAAGATTTTGAAGATCGCGGCGATCATTTTCGCCAGCTTGTCGAAGAGCAGCTTGCTTATCAAGTCAACCACACTTTGGCTTAAGATATAAAACAGTGCCATTATTTAGTGGTCCCGGTAGCTCTACTAAATAATTGCATTGAAATATAAGATACTTCAGACAGAATAATAGACCAACTAAATGGCAGCGACAACAGCAGCAAAAACCAAATCAACAATTATTGATACCAACTATGATTGGGGCCTTTTGACGATCGTTTTCTCTCTGCTTGCGTTTGGGTTAGTGATGGTCTTTAGCTCTAGCTATGCTCAGGGAATCTCTGGCTTTGATACGCCCTATTACTTCATCCTGCGTCAGTTCATCTGGACTGGGATCGGACTTACGGTGCTAGCAATAACGGCAAGCATTCGATATACTTTGTGGGAGTCGTGGAGCATTGTGTTGATGGCAGCCACGCTGCTTGGTCTGCTAATGGTTTTGCCCTTTGGTAGCGATTTATATGGTGCCTCGCGTACCTTTTTCAACGGCAGCATTCAGCCTAGCGAACCGGCAAAATTGGTTATCATTATCTACATTAGCACGTGGCTGGCAAGCAAAGGCTCGCGCATTCGCGACATACGGGTTGGCTTGATTCCTTTTAGCATTCTTATGGGATTTATCACCGTACTAATTGTGTTTCAGCCAGATATTAGCTCGGCATTTTTGATTGTTGCCACTGCACTCATTCTCTTCTTTATTGCTGGGGCGGATCTCAAACAGCTTCTGCTGATCGGCTTTTCTACCGCGCTAACGTTTTGGATTGTCATACAAAATAGCTCCTATGCGCAAGCACGTGTGGACAAATATCTCGCCTCGATTTGGAACCCGCTAGAGAGTGAAGAGTGGCAGGTGCGTCACTCTGTGATTGCGCTAACCAATGGTGGCCCAATGGGCGTTGGCGTTGGTCAAGGCGAAGTATACGTACCGTTGAGTTGGAGTGACTATATCTTTGCAACCATCGGCGAAGAGATGGGCCTAATCGGGGCGCTGATTGTTGTGCTACTTTTTGCGCTCTTTGCCTATCGTGGTTTGCGCACGGCCCTGAATGCGCCAGATAATTTTGGCATGTTGTTGGCGACGGGCATCACCTCTATTTTAATTATGCAGGCGCTGCTAAATGTGGCTGTGGTCGTTGCGGCAGCACCGCCCACTGGTGTTACGCTGCCCTTCATCAGCTATGGCGGCAGTTCGTTAGTGACAACGCTGGCTGCGGTTGGGATATTGCTGAGCATTAGCCGATACAGCAATGAACAAAAGAGCAGCAAAAAAGCGAGCAAATCATCAGAAATAGGAAAGTTAGCCTATGCGCGTTTTGATTTCGGGTGGGGGAACCGGCGGTCACGTGTATCCAGCACTCGCCGTAGCAGCCCAGCTAAAAAAAGCGGTACAACAAAAAAGTCGACCACAGCCAAAACCACAGCCAAAAAGAAAACAACAAAGCGCGCACCCGCAAAGAAAACAGCAACCAGAGAATCTACGGCAAAACGAGCAACTCCTGCTCGAAAAACAGCCAGTCGCCGAGCACCAGCGCACAAGTCAACCAAGCAACGAAGCAGCACAAGCGCATCGCGCCGCAATAGCCGTTGATACGCTGTGGATCGGCAGCAGCGACGGCATGGAGAAGGAGCTGGTTACGCACGCAGGGATCGATTACTTTGGCATTAGCGCTGGCAAATTTCGCGTCAATCCTTTAGTGGCCCTTAGCAGCATTGGCAAACTCTTTCGCGGATTTTGGCAATCATGGCGAAAGATAGCAGACTTTCAGCCAGATGTTTGTCTGGTAACGGGTGGCTATGTTTGCCCGCCCGTTGTGGCGGTCTGCGGGCTTAAGCGCATTCCCGTTTTGGTCTATCTGCCAGACATGGTGCCAGGCTGGGCTATCCGTGGACTGAGTTACCCGGCCAAACGCGTGGCCATTAGCTTTCCCAGCGTTGCTCGATTTTTTGGTGGCGAAGCGCCGCAGGGTAAAGCGGTTGTAACTGGTTACCCGGTTCGTGCGGGGCTGGTCGAAGCCGCAGCGGATCGAGCGGCAGCACGTACGCAACTGGCCGCGGCACTTGATCGACTGTCGCTAGCCGATGAGCGTGATTTGCTTGATGGGCAAATGCTGCCCATGGTCCTGATTTGGGGGGGCAGCCAAGGCGCACGCAGCATAAACCGAGCAACGTGGGCCATGCTGGCAGAGACGCTGCCTCATGCGCATATTGTACACGTTGTCGGCTCACGCGACTGGCCCCTTTACGCAAAAGAGGCGGAAGCCGACGTGCAGACGCTGCCCGACAACTTGCGCAGACGCTATCACCCTATTGCTTATCTACACAGCGAAATGACGCTAGCATTGGCCGCAGCAGATGTCAGTATTGCCCGTGCTGGTGCCAGTACATTGGGCGAGTTTCCGGTGGCAAAGTTGCCGTCGATCCTTGTACCGCTACCCTTTGCCGGAGTCAATCAAGCGAGTAATGCAGATGAGTTGGCACAACGGGGCGGTGCATTAATTGTGCAGGATGGCGCACTCTCGACAGCGTTAGCCCCCACGCTACTGGCGCTTTTGGCGAACGTCGATGAACGTGAGAAAATGGAAAATTCGCTGGGCGAAATAGCGATGCCCAATGCCGCATTGAGGATAGCGCAACTGCTCGTGGAGATTTCTTAAATTACGCACTTGAAACAAGGGCGATTTACCTTATGTATGAAAACGTGCAGGTTCTGCTAACCCTATTTATGTATTTAGCTTTTTTTGGCTGGGTAGGCTGGCGGCGTGGCACAATCCGCGAAGGCGCAGTTTTAGTTACCGCACTGCTTTCGTGGTGGTTATTGCAAAATCGAAGCGGCATCTTTGTTGCCATTGCAAACTTGGCAGCAAAGGTGGTGGCTGCACTGCGCGCAGGGGTAACAGAGCGAAGCTTAGGCGGCGCGGTCGAAGCGGTTGGTGGCACCGCAGATGTAATAACACCAGATGTTACGGGCGTTTTTGTTTTTGGGTTATGGGCAGCACTGGTTGTGTTAATTTATATTGTGACCAATAACTTTATTGGTTCTGGTAACCCGGATGGCTGGTCTATCATTCTGGGCATGGCAAATGGATTGGTTCTCGGCGCGATTATGTTGCCGCGTCTTTTGGCACCGCTTGTGCCAGATCTCGACACAGGCGACCTAATTAGCAGCATCGGGGTGCTGGGCCTCTTCTCGGGCAGCGTGGACATTTTACGTGATGGTGTCTACACGCTGTGGGAACTGATCGAGCCGCAGTCGCCCATGGTCATTTTAATGCTCATTACGCTATTGCTGGTGCTAGCGGCCACATCCTTAAAAGGTGGTCGCAGCGCAGGAGCCGAGGATTAAATGCAGCCCGTTGAATATCTGTTCCTGATCCTTGGTGGCTTTATTGCGCTTATTTCCATGGCGCGTGGCTATGCCAAAGATTTAGGAAATACGTTAATCTTCATGGTTGCAATTTTCTTGCTCAGCTTTTTGGATCCGCAAATCGAGCGCGGGCTAAACATCGTGGGGCAGACGCTCTTTGGCATCAACACGCTGGATACAAACTGGGGCCGACAAATTATGGCGCTTGCCTTTATCGGCGTCTTCATCAGCATTGTCTTTGCCAGCTATGCCGGGCGTACCTTTGAATATGGCGGCACGCAAGCGCCACCGCCCCAAGGCACACTACTCAACTTGGCGATTGGTCTGCTCAACGGCTATTTAGTCAGTGGAACCGTTTGGTACTATCTTGACAAATATGATTATCCATTGCCAGAGTTTCAGCCACCGCTCAGCGCATTCGCAACCAGCCTGATACCATTTTTGCCCGAAAACATTTTTCCTACACCCGTTTTTTGGATGCTGCCAGTTGCCCTGCTCATCCTGCTAAAGGTACGAGGCTAATCTGTGACAACGTGGCAGGATCGACTCGCCGAACAGGACAAAACGCTGCACGTCCACTTAATTGGGATTGGCGGAGCGGGATTAAGCCCAATTGCCAAAGTGCTGCTCGAACTGGGTTTTTCTGTCAGCGGCAGCGATAGGCAGAGCAACGCCAACACCAAGCTGCTGGCAGAATTGGGTGCAACGATTTTCACCCAGCAGGTAGCCGAGAACATTAACAATCTACTTGCTCAATCTGGACTTGAGCAGGCAAATAATATAGCTCAATCTGGACTTGAGCAGGCAAATAATATAGCTCAATCTGGACTTGAGCAAGCAAACTATATAGTTCTGTATAGCAGCGCCATCGCAGCGGATCACTCCGAACGGTTGGCCGCAGTTGCCCATGGGATATCCGTTGTAAAGCGGGATGAATTTCTGCCAGCGTTACTGAGCAAACGCAAATTGATCGCGGTTGCAGGCACACATGGCAAAAGCACAACCACATCGATGATCGTCAAAGTGCTGCTCGAAGCGGGGATCGACACCGGCTACATCATCGGCACAACGCTGCCTGGATATGGCAACGCGAGCGCAGGCAGCAGCTCCTACTTTGTGCTCGAAGCCGATGAGTACGATCACATGTTTTTAGGATTGCAGCCCACTGTCAGCGTGATCACCAATGTCGAGTGGGATCACCCCGACTGTTTTCCCACGGCCCAAAGTTTCGAGGATGCTTTCCACCAATTTGCGGCCAAAGAAGCCGCGCTGACCATCTCGTGTTTGGATGACGCTGGGGCCGAAAAATTGCGTACCAGCATCGACTCGAATGCACCATGGTTCACCTACAGCGTGCAGCAGCCAGATCAGGAAAAAGCGGCGGATCTAACGGCTCGCGTTGAACGGGCTGCGCCAGGCGAAAAAACGAGCACCGTCCTAACCATTGCGGGCCAGCAAGTTGGCGTGCTTCAGCTCGGTGTGCCGGGCGACCACAATTTGCGTAACGCGCTCGCGGCCATCAGCGTTAGCCAGTGGTGTGGTGTCTCCATTGCACAGGCGTGCCGGAGTCTACGAACGTTCAACGGCACCGCCCGCCGTTTTGAAACCAAAGGCGAAGCCGCAGGCGTCATTGTGATAGATGATTATGCGCATCATCCAACCGAAGTGCGGGCGACACTTGACGCCGCGAGAAACCACTACCCGACGCGACGCATTTGGGCTGTCTTTCAGCCGCACACCTTTAGCCGCACCAAGCAGCTTCAAGCCGCGATGAGCGCCAGTTTTAGCGACGCAGATCAGGTGCTGGTGACCGACATTTTTGCCGCACGTGAAGAAGATTTGGGCGAAGTCAGCGCTGAGGATATTGTGCGTCAAAGCTCGCATCAATCCATTCGCCACACGCCAACTTTGGCTGACGCCACCGCCATTCTACGTAATGAGGTCGCAGAAAATGATGTGGTGATTACGCTCGGTGCCGGCGACAGTTATCGAATCGGCGAGATGTTGCTGGATGAGTTGCGGCGATAATTGTGGTCGTAGGGGCACGATATATCGTGCCCATGGAGAGGGAACCGCTGTTGGACGCACAGAGGTCGTACGACATAGAATCAGGAAAAACGTGGACCAACCAGAGATCGAAATAAAACAGAATGTCTCGCTCGCCGCGTTGACTACCATGCGAGTCGGTGGCTTGGCTGACCAATTTGCTACTGTTAACGAAACGCATCAGCTAATCAAACTTGTGCGCTGGGCCAGAGCCAATTCGATACCATACCTACTTTTGGGCGGCGGCAGCAATGTCCTAATCAGCGATCAGGGCGTGCGTGGTCTTGTGATCCACAACCGATGTCGCCAAGTTCGCGTGGATCAGCTACTTTACTGCGAAATAGACCGCGGAAAAGAGGCATTTTTGTTTGTCGAGAGCGGTGCCGCCACAGCTGGGGCCGCCCGCATTAGTATCCGCGAAGGGTTAACTGGCTTCGAGTGGGCAGTCAGCGTGCCAGGTACGATCGGTGGTGCGGTGGTCAATAATGCGGGGGCGCATGGCGGTGCCGTGCAGGACAATTTGGAAAACGCGCTGGTTCTGGCCGCAGATTCGCAAGATGAAACGGGCAAAACAATCTCTGGTGATGTGGTTGACTATCAACTGGTGGATTTAGCGTATGGCTATCGAGAGAGTTCGCTCAAGCATAAGCCCAACCGCAAAAAAGTCAGTGAACAGTTAGCCATAAACAGTGAACAGACTACGAGCGAGAGAGTACGGCCTGCCATACGCAAGGCGGGGTTTGATGCGGTTGTGTTGAGCGCTAACTTTCGGTTGCGCTATAGCAATGACGGTGTGCGTTCAAAGAATGCTGAAGAACCACAAACTAGTCCAAAAGCTATGGCCGATAAATTTTTGGCCCACCGCCGCAGCACGCAACCATCCGAGCCAAGTTTAGGCAGCATGTTTATGAACCCACCCGACAGCTATGCGGGGAGCCTAATTGAGTCTGCTGGGTTAAAAGGCTTGCGGATCGGTGGCGCGCAAATCAGTCCGCTGCACGCAAATTTTATGATAAACAAAGGTGCTGCCACAGCAAGTGATATTCTGTCGCTTGTGGAGCACGTGCAGATGCAGGTCGCCGAGCAAAGCGGGATCAACTTGGTGCCAGAAATACAGTTAGTTGGAGAGTGGGATTGAGCATTCAAACGTTTCGCAGCAGCAACAGCATGCGTATTGGCGTAGTTTTTGGTGGGCGCAGCAGCGAGCACACTGTGTCTCTGGCGAGCGCCCGCAACGTTATGCAAGCTCTAGAAGCAGCGGGTCACACCGTTGTGCCGATTGGCATTACGCAAGACGGTCACTGGCTAACGGATGGTGATCCAATGCACCAATTGGCCGACCGTCGCACGTTATCGACCAGCAACTTACCCGCCGAGAAAAATGGATCCACTGTTGAACAGGGCGATCACTGTTGGGGGCTTTTGCCACAGACCCAACCAGATGGATTGCAGCCGAATCTTGATCTAATTTTCCCCATATTGCATGGCCCTTATGGTGAGGACGGCACGGTGCAGGGGCTGCTGGAACTGGCGAATTTGCCCTATGTGGGCTGCGGTGTGTTGGCTAGTGCCGCCGCGATGGATAAAGTAGTTGCGAAACAAATTTTTGCCAGCGAGGGGTTGCCTCAGACAGAATATCGCGTAGTCAATCGGGCGCGCTGGCAGCAAGATGCCGATGCGTTTTTAACCAAGTTGATGGCCGAGCTGCCCTTTCCGCTTTTTATTAAGCCAGCCAATTTGGGCAGCAGCGTTGGTGTAAGCAAAGCAGAAAATGAGGGAGCGTTACGCAACGCAATTAATTTAGCGTGTCGGTATGATCGCAAAATTGTGGTCGAACAAGGGATTGTCAACGCCCGCGAGATTGAAGTAAGCATTTTGGGCAATAGTCAGTCAATTGCGCATCCACCACAGGCTAGCGTGGCAGGCGAGATTGTGCCAAGCGCTGACTTTTATGACTATGAAGCAAAGTATGAAGATGAGAGCAGCGAGCTTGTTATTCCTGCCAATTTGCGGCCCGATTTGCTGACCTATGTGCAGCAGATGGCCGTTAATGCCTTTATGGCGGTCGACGGGGCCGGGCTGGCACGGGTCGACTTTTTGCAGGACAATCAAAGCGGCATGATTTACCTAAATGAAATCAATACCATGCCTGGCTTTACGCAGATCAGTATGTACCCCAAGTTATGGGAAGCGAGCGGCCTATCGTATCCAGAATTGGTGGATAGGCTTGTGCAGTTAGCGTTCGAAGAGTTTGAAGACCGACAGCAAAATCGATCCGATAGGTGAATTTTATGGCAGAAAGACGGCAAGTTTCCAAAGCAAAAGAGCCAAGAAAGAGAGCGGCAAGCAGCAAATCGGCGGCCAAGAGCAATGCATCTCGTCGGTCGTCATCCAAGACGAGTAAAGAATCAAAAAATGTGAAAAAGAAGTCCCCGACAAAGAGTACGAAGAAGAGTGTTGCTGCGTCAACAAAATCGACGCGCGAACAGAAGAAAAGTGTGCCCCAAGCAGAGCAGAATCGACCACAGGGAGCGCCAGAGGGTAAGCGCAAGCGGCAGCAAGCCAAGCGCAAACGTCACTTTGATTCGGTGATGGCAGACTTTAAAGCGCGCACAAATATTGAAAGCCTGAAGCCGCTGGCGCGCGTACCCGTAACGGTTATTGGCAGTGGCTGGCACCCAAGCAAGATCACAAGTATGCTTCTGCTCTTTTTGGCAATTAGCACACTTTTTCTAATTTTTACCGAGCCACGTTTCTTTGTTTATGCGGACGATGTTACCTTTCAAAATTTAAATTATCTATACCCAGAAGAGCTTTACCCAGAGTTAGAAATTGATGGCTGGAGCATCTTTTGGATACGTCCCGAAGCGGTACGCGAAGCGGTCACCGGGCATAGTTATGTCTCCGATGCGACTGTGTCGGTCCGTTTTCCATCACAGATTATGATTTCGGTTAAAGAGGAAGAACCAACTGCTTTATGGGTAACTGATTCTGGCCAATATTGGGTATTGACTGACGGCACAGCGCTGCCGGTGCGCACAAGTGCTCGCGGCAATCTGGTTCAAATTGTAGATGGGAAACAGGATGCAGCGCTGGCCGATGCTGGAGAATCATTTCTTGTAAATACGTCGATACAAAATGCGCTGGACCTTGGGGCTAGCAAACTCGAACCGGTAGTGATCGGAGCAGAAGCGCTAGCCGCACCTAAAGCAGAATGGCGACGCAATTTTGACAGAGATATATTGAAGTCGGCTCTTGAGTTAGTTGACCGATATCCCGAGCTGAATCAAATTACATATAATCGGGGGTTCGGGTTGAACTTTGTGCTCCCACAGCGGTCCGAGTGGATCTACTGGGGAGATGGCAATAATTTTGAGCAAAAGTTAGAAAATATGGCCGCAATTCATCATGCCATAGCAAAAAATGAGGTGAGCGCATCCGTGATTGATTTACGCTCTCCCGAAAAGCCGTATTACCGATAGCGTAGAGGCGCATTATCAAAACCTATACATGAATCTACTGCAAAAAACCTGAATTAGCCCAAAAACACAAAACTAACCTTAACTAACTTCTGGGTTTTGTGGCCCTATTGACCTTTTTGCAGTGGACTCATACATTAATTGTTTTTACTTGGAGTTTAAACGAAGTTAGGAATCTCTCGAACCATTCCCGTGCTGCCCAGAATCCTGATTGTAGCTTTAAACGTTTTAATTTATTTACCCGTAGCAACACTTAATTTATCGAGGCTGTATTATGATTTGGCACAGTCTCATTTTATCCAACACAGGTTTCATCATCATCCAATACTGGCACGAGGTACTTGACTTATGCAAGAAGTAATTTCTGCAATAGATATTGGCACCACAAAAATTTGCGCACTTATGGCAGCCGTTACGCACGATAGTTTGGGGCATCTTTCGCTCCGGCTGCTTGGGTATGGCCAAACACACAGCCGCGGTATTCGACGCGGGATTGTGATGAATGTTCACGAAGTAGTTGATGCAGTTGCTGATGCTGTCGAGGCGTGCGAGGCAAACGCTGGGCAGCAGATGACAAGTGCATACATCGGCGTTGCTGGCAGCCATGTCGGCGCGACGAGCAGCCGCGGCGTTAGCCCTGTCGATGTTTCGCGCGGCGTGACAAATGCAGATATGCAGCGGGCGCTAGAGGGAGCGGGTGCGGTTGTGCTGCCTCAAAATCAAGAGGTTCTCCACACCATTGCGCGTTCGTGGATTGTCGATGGGTATGAGGCAACACAGCCACTCGGCATGACGGCCCACCGCCTAGAGGTGGATGCGCACATTGTTACGGCCAGCAGTACGGCGGTCAGCAATATGGTGCAATGTATTGTGACCCACGGTATCGACGTAGATGAGCTGGTGCTAGAGCCATTGGCAACTAGTCAGGCTGTTCTGCATCCCGATGAGCGAGATATGGGTGTGGCCGTTATTGACATCGGTGGTGGCACAACCGATATCGCGGTAATTGTTGATGACTGTCTCTGCTACACCGAGGTACTTGACGTAGGCGGGCATCATCTAACCAACGATATTGCCGTCAGTTTACATGCTCCATTTGGCACGGCAGAAGAGCTTAAATTGCGTTATGGGCATGTGCTGCCGGATCGAGTTGCCGTGGATGAAAAGGTGTGGGCTAAAGTCTTTGGCGAACGAGCCGAGCGCAGCTTTAGTCGACGTTTCATTAGCAAGGTACTCGAGGCTCGCGCCGAAGAGATGTGCGAGTTAATCGGTGATCGACTTGAAGAGAGCGGCTACTACAACAAGCTACCGGCTGGTATTGTGCTAGCTGGTGGATCGGCACAGCTACCCGGTTTGACAGAGTTGGCACGCCAAACTTTGGGCATGCCTGTACGTGTGGGCATCCCGTCAAATGTGCCGCTTGATGGCATTCCTCGTGAATTGCAGTCGCCAATGTATGCTACGAGTATTGGTCTGCTGTTGTGGGGCCTTAGCGAAGATAACCGCACGCTGCGACGTAATGACTATGGCGCGGTAGAATCATCCGAAAATGGAATCGGCGAATTGGCCGGGCAGGCAACGGATTGGCTACGCAGCCTTCTACCTGGGTGACAGTATAACAGTACATATGTATGTGAAGCAGAGTAACGGATAGAAAGCTTTATGCAAGCGAGGGTTAAAAACAAGACCATTCAAATAGTGAGTAATGGATGTGCTTACCGAACGGTTATGCAATCTTGTTTGAACAATCTCAAAGGCTTGTATTGAGAATTTTTGTCGGCGATTTTGTTTAATATATAAGGAGCAGTTTATGCGAAAATCACGTTTTCCGTTTAAAAATCCGTTACGTTCAAGTTCATCAGATTCAGATTCCAGCCTTTCGGATGTTTCAAGTTATAATACAAACTTAACTGGTGATGCCGATAAGACTGAGCATGGCGAAGTATCATTTGACGGAGTCGGATCGAACAAAACGAGCATGGCTTCGCCAGAGTTGACATCACTAGTATCTCATTCATCCACTACCATCACGACTGATATTGCAGCAGACAGTATTGCAGCAGACAGTATTGCAGCAGAACGAACCGATTTGGCTACGGCGACACCATTGTCTAGAAAAGATGCACATGGCCATGGTTCGGTGTATCGAGCAACCAATCACGTAGATCCGACCATTGCTGCTGGAAATAGCTCAAGCGAAAAAATGAAGTCGGTTCCACCACTTCGGGCAAACTTGCCTCAAGAGGATTCTAGTCAACCCGAAATAGGGCAAGCCGAAACGGGTCGAGTTAAAGCCGAAAAGCCGAAAACAGATCAGCAAAATATGAATCAGAAAAGAGCGATTCCGCGCGTATCACCAGTCGCACCAGAATTGAGAGTGTCGTCTCGGCGTGCAGAAGAAAAGCATGTTGAAGAAAGACGGGTAGAAGAAAAATCGGTAGAAGAAAAGAATACTGCAGAGACTAGAGCGGCTAATACTGTATCAACAGAGAGACCGTCTGCAACAAATAAGCAGACCCAACCAGCAACAAATGACAGGATAAATAACAGGGTTGTAGATAACCTAGCACAAGTCAGATCTAATAAAGAGCAAGACGAAGAGAAAACTGTTGAAAAGCAGGCGCAAAATAAGGCTCCTTCGCCCGAGCCAGTAAATACGAAAAGGAGTAAATCTATGGCACCTCGAATTTCACAACCGCAGAATTTAGATCAGTTCGCACAAATCAAAGTTGTCGGTGTTGGCGGTGGCGGCCAAAACGCAGTCAACCGTATGATCAAAGCTGGCATTCAAGGTGTTGAGTTTATTTCTATAAACACTGACTCTCAGGCGTTGATGCTTTCTGAATCGCCGCAGCGACTGCGCATTGGCGAAAAGCTCACCCGTGGGCTTGGTTCCGGCGGCAACCCCGAGATTGGGCAGCGAGCAGCAGAGGAAAGCCGCGAAGAGATCGAGCAGGTGCTTAAGGGCGCAGACATGGTTTTTGTCACATCTGGCATGGGTGGCGGCACCGGTTCGGGCGCATCAGCCGTTGTCGCATCGATAGCTCGTGGTTTGGGTGCGTTGACGATTGGTGTTGTCACACGTCCTTTTAGCTTTGAGGGCACGCAGCGCAGACGAGCGGCAGAAAATTCTATCGGCGATTTGGTCAATTGTGTAGACACATTGATCGTTATTCCAAATGATCGCTTGCTGCAAGTGATGGATAAGAAAGCGCCAATTAATGATGCTTTCCGCATGGCAGATGATGTATTGCGTCAAGGTATTCAGGGTATCAGCGAGCTAATTACCACGCCTGGATTGATCAATCTAGATTTTGCAGACGTTCGCTCTGTTATGATGGAAGGTGGCGCGGCGTTGATGGCAATCGGTAGCGGAACCGGTGAAACCCGTGCAAAAGATGCCGCAGAGCAAGCCATTCATAGTTCGCTATTAGATGTGTCGATTGATGGTGCCCGCTCAATTCTCTTTAACATTAAGGGTGGCAACGATCTAAGCCTGTTCGAGGTCAACGAAGCAGCAGAAATTATTCGAGCTAACACTCATCCCGAAGCAAATATTATCTTTGGTGCCGTAATCAGCCCCGAAATGCAAGACGAACTGCATATGACTGTGATCGCAACTGGTTTTGAGCAGCCAACAAACGACAATTCATTATATGGCTCATCGCAGCAAGGGCTAGATGCCATGCTCAATCAACAACCACAGTATCAGCAGCCAACGCAGCAGCAGCCAACGCAACAACCGACCTATCCGCAGGCACATCAATATCCGGCAGCGTCGCAGCAGCAACCGTTACCGCCAAATGACCTGCCAAAGCCAACGGTTGATGATCTCGTGCGTACGTTTGATCGAGATGATTTAGACATCCCTGCGTTCTTACGTCGCAACCGCAACAGCCGACGATAAAACAGATACTTGCAGAGCAGACAAAAAAGTGACGCCCATATGGGCGTCACTTTTTTGTCTGCTTTTTTATACTTTTCAAATGGACCCTCAGATTTTCGGTAGTTGAATAAAAGCCCAAAAAATGTAACCGTTCAGCCTCTGCCGCCGGTTGAGTGCCCACAGCTTTTTGTGGGTGTATCGAAACTAGGGGCTGAACGGTTGCCAAAAAACTGAGTGTTATGCGAAAGTTACATTAAAATTTCTAGCTAACTTGAAAATTGGTTTTTATTTCCCTTAATAGAACACGTGTTTCGACTTGCACCCCCAGATAAAGTGTGATAAACTCTTCTAGCGTCGCCCCTTATATAGTATACCTTGCGAAAATAACCACAATATACAGGCTTATTTGTGATTTAACCAGCGCAATCATTTTCTAATATTTACCCTCAAGCTATTACATTGATTATAAACATAGACGTTTTTGCAGTGGCGATTATTCAAATTAGAATGCTCCACTGCTCGGGTTTTGCTGCGTCAAAAAATGGGTACAGCTCAAATCGTCCCAACTCTAGGAAGACCTCATGGTAGATAAATCTGTCGGAAACCGTAAATCTATATGAACTGTCCCCACTGTAGTGAAACAAGCCATAAAGTAATCGATACTCGAGATACAGGAGAATCGATCCGCAGGCGTCGTCAATGTCAAAGCTGTGGGCAACGATTTACGACCTATGAGCATATCGCAGCAAACTTGCTGGTTGTTAAGAGTGACGGCAGTCGGGAGCCATATGATAGGCAGAAGCTTCTTTCGAGCATCCGTGTGGCAACTGTCAAACGCCGTGTCAGCAGCGAGGAGATCGACGCGGTTGTGGTGAAGATCGAAGAAGCAATTCACAAATTAGGCCGTTCGGAAATTACCAGTAAAGTGCTAGGTGATCTGGCACTTGACTATTTAGTTGACGTAGATCATGTAGCGTATATACGTTTTGCTAGTGTGTTTTTAAACGTTGATGATGTGGATGAACTACGAGGAGAGATTGATCGACTAATGGGCAGAGCATAACGTTTTTTCGTAATGCACGCTAAATAACCATAAATAGTCCTACATTAATACAGTTCACTACGAGACGGGCATAAAGCGAATATGATGCCCGTTGATTTTTTAGCAAAAAACTACAATAAAAATTGATGATTTTGCAAATAAATCAAAATAAAAGGAAGAAAATGTCAAAAAATTATTCAACCAAAGTCAATGTAAACGGTTTGGGCAATGGCAATGGTGTCCAAATTTTGAGCGATACAAATCGAGCTGGATTGCAGGGCGCATTCCCTTTTGCACCCGCTCCCACAGTGCTGCCCGAGGCTATTTTAAAGCGCGATGGTCGCGTTATGCCATTCGAAATTCAAAGAATTGAGGACGCAATTCGGCGCTGCTTTGCAAGCATTGACCAAGAGCCAGCATTACCGTACGAAGAGCTGACTAATCGAGCCGTAAATGTTATTACGGCCAAGCAAGAACTGCCTACCGTAGAGGAGGTACAAGATATCGTTGAGATGGTGCTACAGGCAGCGGGTGAGTACGACGCAGCAAAGCGCTATATCCTCTATCGTGCTGGCCGTGCCAAACTGCGCGAAGTTCGCCCCGTGCCTGAAACGGTCCGCAGCGCATTTGATCGGTCGGCTGAATATTTTCCAACGCAGCTTCAAATGTTCCAATTTTACGACAAATATTCGCGCTTTAACTATGATTACGGTCGCCGCGAAACGTGGATCGAAACGGTTGATCGGGCGACAGATTTCTTGGGCGAAATTTCTGGCAATCGGTTGCCTGCCGAAATGTACAAAGAGATTCATGGCTCGATCCTGAATATGAAAGCTTCACCTTCTATGCGCTTACTTGCAATGGCCGGGCCAGCGGCACGACGCAACAACATTGCCATTTACAACTGTTCGTATATGCCAGTAGATTGCACCGATGCATTTGTCGAGGCGCTGATCATTTCTATGAGCGGCTGCGGTGTTGGCTATTCTGTCGAGAGTCGGTATCTTGAAAAGTTCCCACGAATTAAGCGTCAAAGTGGTGCTGCCCCTCGAACGTTCGTCGTCCCTGATTCATCGGAGGGGTGGGCCGAGTCGGTTCGTGTCGGTCTTGAGACATGGTTTGAAGGGGACGATATTGTCTTTGATTTCTCAGAAGTTCGCCCCGCAGGCGCTCCGCTTTATACGAAGGGTGGCCGTGCATCGGGCCCAGAACCTTTGCGCCAGATGCTTGAGTTTGCTCGTAGCCGCATATTGGCTCGGCAGGGTAGCTTTCTGCGTTCGCTTGATGCCCACGATATTATGTGTGCGGTTGGCAACGCCGCGGTATCAGGTGGTGTGCGTCGGACAGCGATGATTTCGCTCTTTGATTATGACGACCTGATTATGCGTCACAGCAAAAGCGGCGATAATTTGATTGGCAACGAGCAGCGTTGGAACGCCAACAATTCGGCGGTGTGGCCGGAGCGAGAATTGGCGCAATCCGAAGTGGCTCGCTATCTGCTAGATATGGTTGAATCCGGTCGCGGCGAGCCAGGAATCTTTAGCCGTCAATCTGCGCTCAACACGTTGCCCGAACGACGGTCGCCAGCGGAGTTCGGCACAAATCCTTGTGGTGAAATTTTGCTCAACCCCATGGAATTTTGCAACTTGTCGATCACGATTGCGCGACCAGATGATACCTTTGAAACGTTGGCCGAAAAGGTGCGCATGGCAACCATTATCGGCACGATTCAATCGATGGCAACGGACTTCCCTGGGCTACGACCAGAGTGGGCCGAGAATTGCCAAGAAGAGCGCCTGCTTGGCGTTGATATTAATGGGCAACTCGACAGTCCAGCCGCGCAAGATGCAGACGTACAGCGTCGACTCAAGCAGATTGCAATCGAGACAAATCGAGAAACGGCTGCTAAATTAGGGATCAATCAGTCGGCTGCTGTCACCTGTGTTAAGCCGTCGGGCAACTCGTCACAACTTTTCGATTGTTCACCCGGTATCCACACACGCTGGTCACCATATTACGTACGGAATGTGCGTATCGGTACACATACGCCGCTTTTCAAGGTGTTGCAAGATGCTGGTGTACCAATGGATCCAGAAAATGGTCAGATGCCAGAAACGGCAAATACGTGGGTGATTCACTTTCCTGTTAAAGCGCCAGAAGGTGCGGTAACGCGTAATGATCGGACCGCAATCGAGCAGTGCGAATATTGGCTGCAATGTAAAACTGAGTGGACAGAACATAATCCGAGCGTCACAATTACATATGGTCCTGACGAGGTGTTAGACATTGTGAAATGGTCTTGGGAAAATCAGGACAAGATTGGTGGGATGACCTTCCTGCCAGCATTCGATGCGCAGTATGATCAGATGCCATATGAGGAAATTACCAAGGAACAATTCGAAAAGTTCGCGGCACAGTTCCCTGTGATTGACTTTTCAAAGGTGTATCGCTATGAGGAAGAGGATCTAACTACGGCTGCACAGGAACTTGCCTGTTTTGCCGGCAGTTGCGACATTATGTAGTGCTGTCATGTAGTATCGTTACTTCAAATGCCACCTACTGGCACTTGAAACATAAATAACAACCAAAGAGGGCGCTTCGAATTATTCAAAGCGCCCTCTTTGGTTGTTATACTTACACTTGTTGCTGCCGAACTTATACATTTGCATAGTTGCATTGCCTCATCTCTTCTACAGCAGATGATCTACGCTACGTTATCACCTAGCTACCCTACGATACACAACCGATGGTCCTTGAGTACTATTGAAACTACGCCAAAGATCGTAGATGATGTGTATGCATCATAATGATTTAGGTTTTCGCTATCGTAAAAACTACATATGCTTTGGAGGCTACGTAGTCTTTAAGAGATCGAGTAGGGAGAAGGGAAATAGATGTCCAAAATTCAGGTGTTTTTAGCAGATGACCATGCACTTGTACGGGAAGGATTTCGGCGTATTTTAGAACAGGAAAAAGATATATGTGTCATTGGCGAAGTGAACAGCGGCAAAAGCCTCATTGAGCAAATTGAGAATGGGCTACGCCCCGACGTCATTTTGATGGACATAAATATGCCAGAAATGACCGGTATAGAAGCAACAAAGCGCGTAGGTAAACTATTGCCCAATGTACCTGTGATAGGGCTTTCGGCTGAAGAGGAAGATGAAGTTTTAGAAGAGATGGTCAACGCCGGCGCATCGGATTATCTCGTTAAATCGTCCGGCTCCACCGAGCTACTCAATACAATCCGCAAAGTCCATCTGGGGCAAGGTAATTTAGGGAACTCTGTTCTCAAAAGAGTAAGGCAGAAGGCTCGTCATCGTAAAAAAGCAGAGAGTAAAACCCCACGTACAGCTCAGACTCCAGATGAGTTAACGCGGCGCGAGCTTGATGTTATGACACATCTCACACTTGGTCATACAAATCGCGAGATTGCGCATAAGCTGTATATTTCCGAGCGAACGGTTCAAACACATCTTAGCAATATCTTTCATAAAATACAGGTAACTAGCCGTACAGAAGCTGTTCTCGTTGCTGTTCGGCAAGGATGGTTAGTAGAGAGCTAAAGAAAATAGATAGATTATATAAAGCCAAAATAAAAAGGGGCGCTGCGTTCAGCGCCCCTTTTTATTTTGGCTTTATATAATTTTGGAACTAAGATATATTCGCGGCGACCATATCCGCAAGCTCATCTGGAATCTTTGCAACTTGCGCACCAGCAGCTTGTAACGCGTCCATCTTCTCGGCGGCCGTCCCTTCGCCACCCGAAATAATTGCGCCAGCATGACCCATGCGACGTCCCGGAGGCGCAGTCTGACCCGCAATAAAGGCCGAGACAGATTTACTCATGTGATCCTTGATGAACTGAGCAGCCATTTGCTCATCGGTGCCACCAATCTCGCCAATCATCACAATTTGCTCTGTGCCTGAGTCTTCCTCGAACATCTGCAAAATATCCAAGAAATTTGTGCCGTTAATCGGATCGCCACCAATGCCAACCGCGCTGCTTTGACCAATCCCGCGTGCGGTCAACGCATAGACAAGCTCGTAGGTTAACGTACCCGATTTACTCACAACGCCTACATTCCCCGGCGTGTGAATATGACCAGCCATAATCCCAACCTTGGCCTCGCCCGGCGTAATCAAGCCCGGGCAATTAGGGCCAACCAAGCGTGCACCCATTGTATCAAGATACGCTCGAACCTTCACCATATCGAGCACCGGAATATGTTCGGTAATACAAACAATCAGTTCAATACCCGCATCTGCCGCTTCGATAATCGAATCCGGTGCCGCAGCAGCTGGAACAATAATAAAGCTTGTATTTGCGCCCGTCGCCTCGACTGCATCGCGTGCCGTATCAAAAATAGGTACATTGCGCGTTGCCCATTCGCCACCCTTACCCGGACGGATACCGGCCACAACCTGCGTGCCATACTCCAACATCTGTTCGGTATGAAAAGTACCCTGCCGCCCCGTAATACCGTGGACAACAACCTTTGTATCTTTATTAACTAAAATGCTCATGCGCTCTCTCCTTTTGCGGCTGCCACGGCCTTCTGCGCCGCATCGGACAAGCTAGTGGCTGTAATTACATTCTTTAAATTTGCATCAGCCAAAATCTGTCGCCCTTCCACATCATTCGTTCCAACCAAGCGGATCACAAAGGGAACATCCGTCTCGATTGTATTAATTGCCTCAAGGAAGCCTTTCGCCACATTGTCGCAGCGAGTAATGCCGCCAAAAATATTGATCAACACAGCCTTTACGCGATCATCCCGAAGAATGATGCCCAGTGCCTGCGTTACCTTTTCGGCACCAGCACCGCCACCTAAATCAAGAAAGTTGGCCGGTTCACCGCCAAAATGCTTGACAATATCCATTGTCGCCATCGCCAACCCAGCACCGTTGACCAAACAGCCAATCTCACCATCCAAATTGATATAGCTCAAGCCAGCTTCATTGGCCTCTACCTCAGCCGGATCATCCTCGCTCGGATCGTGCATCGCCTGTAGCTCAGGATGACGATAAAGCGCATTGTCATCCAGCACAATCTTGCCGTCTAGCGCCATCACTTTGTTATCCTCAGTGATCACCAGCGGGTTGATCTCAACCAGATTCGCATCCTGCTCTACAAAAACTTCATATAGCCCACGCGCAATCTTAATAAAGTCCGCAGCATGTTCTTTGGGTAAACCAATTCCCTCTGCCAAAATACGAGCCTGATAGTCGCGCAAGCCTAAGAATGGATGGACCGAAACCTTAATAATCTTCTCAGGCGTTGTCGCCGCAACCTCTTCAATATCCACACCACCTTCGCTGCTCGACATCAGCACCACGCGGCGGTTCGCTCGATCTAGCACTGCGCCAAGATAAATTTCAGTCGCAATCGCTGAAGCCTCATCCACCAAAACTGTTTTGACCGTCAGCCCCTTAATTTCCATGCCCAAAATCTGCTCGGCCATCTGTTCCGCTTCATCGGGCGTTTTGGCAAGCTTTATGCCGCCAGCCTTGCCACGACCACCAACCAAAACTTGGCTCTTAACAACAACAGGACCACCTAATTTTTCAGCCACTGCACGTGCTTCCGCAGGCGTTTCAGCGACATCGCCACCAGGGATGGCAATCCCATATTTGGCGAAAATACGCTTTGACTGGTATTCGTGTAAATTCAAGCTGCATCCTCCTTACTAATTTTACTAATAATCTTTATTTATCTAATAATCTTTATTAATAAAGTAAATTCTTATTGGATACTATTTATAATCTAGTACATTCATTCAATTGATTATAGTCACCCACACAAACAAATACCAAATTTCTGTCCACACCTCACAATTAATCCGATGATTTCTTCGACAAAGCAAACTCCGTCTCAACGCTTGCAGAAAATTATCTGCCCGTGGTAGCATCCACAAGTTATGAAGAAACTTGTCCAAAAAAAGAGCCTATTGCTCGTGCTCGCCGCGCTGCTGCTCTACGCGGCCACAATCGACACCGGTCTCGAGCCGCGCGAGCTAGAAGGCGGCGACCTGATCACCCACCAATACGCGCAAGTGCAAGCGCGCCCCAGCAACGCCCCCGGCTATCCCATCTACACAATGGGCGGCTGGGCTTGGTCCCACAGCATCCGCGCGCTTTCACAACTTGTTGGCAACCCGCAGCCCAACCCATTACCCATCCTCAGTGCGTACAGCACCTTCTGGGCCATCATCGCGCTCTGGCTCTTGTATCAAATTATCCACCACCTCACCCGATCAAAACCGCTCGCGTGGATCCTCTCGGCCTTTCTCGCCGTTACCTACTTTTTTTGGTATTACGCCACCACAACCGAACAATACAGCAGCGCAGTCGCCCAAACCGTCGCCATCCTCTACGTCTATTTACTTTGGCGCAAATCGCCCACAAAATCGCACAAACTACTGCTGCTGCTCGCCTTCCTCTGCGGCATCTCACTCGCCCACATGCTCACCGTTGCCTTCATCGTGCCGCCGCTCATCATCGTCGTGCTGCTCGACAACTCGCACCTTCAATTTTGGCGGCCTCTTTTTTGGAAAAGCAAGCGGCAGATCGGCAACTTTGTGGCCGTCATCGGGGCGGGGATCCTGCCGCTGCTTAGCTACCTATACGTTTACGTACGCGGGGCAGCACACCCCGAGTGGTGGGGGAACGGAGAGTGGATCACGGCCAATCAGTGGTTTTGGGCCTTCATTAGCACCGCGCAGGGGCGCGAAGAGCTTAGTTGGGGCTTACAGCCAGACGCCCCGTTTTGGGGAGGCGGTTTTCCTGAGTTGATCTGGCAGGAGTTGAGCATTCCGCTTTTCGTTTTGGGCATCCTCGGCATCGCATTTTTAGGACGACGGCTGGCTTTTGTGCTCTACACAACGCTCATCATCTACGCGCTCTTCTGCTGGGCCTATCGTCTGGGCAACTGGTTCCAAGTCATCCTGCCCGCCTACCCCCTTATTCTGATTGGCGTGGCGCAAATCATTCACAAAGTGCTTAGCATTATGCGTCAAACAGCGCGCGCCAAAATAGTCCAACAAGCCGCAACCGCGCTTGTCTACGCACTGCTCATCGGCGCAATCCTCTGGCGCGGGTCCACCTCCCTTGCACAGGGCGTCAACAGCCGCAACCGCGCCGAAGACACCGCCCTGACTACCGCCCAAACGTTGCTCAATCCGCTGCTGCCAAACCAAACGCTTCCGCAAGACGCAGCCCTCTTCGGTGCGCTCGACGAAACGCTGGCGCTTCAATATCTCAACCAAATCTGGCGCATCCGCCCCGACCTCAGCGTGATCGACCGCCGCGAAGTCGCAGCCCGCCTCCAGCAGAGCAGCGCCGATAATAATGAATTCAGCACACCTATTTTTGCCACCCGCCGCGCCGCCCGCCGCCTCTACGACGAACTCATGTTGCCGCGCCGAAACTACGGTCTCGATCTGCGCCTAAGCAGCCACGGCCCAGACTGGGTGCGCGTGCAACCCAGTAGCGAGCCTGTGGGCAATCAACCTTTCCCACGCGTGCGCCTCGACCAACAGATTTTGGATGAAGTTTTTCTCGTAGGGTACGATCTCGATATAGGGAAAAGTGGTTCGCAGCAGGCGCTCTTTGTCACGCTCTACTGGCGACTGCCAACCGGCACATGGCCAGCCGGCCTATCGCTCAGCGTGCGCCCAACCAATGAAGGCGCATTCGTGCTCGATCCAAACAGCGAACAACCAAACGCCATCATCCAGCAAGATAATGGCGAGCCAATGCAGGGGCTATTCGATCTGCTGCGTCTCCAGCCAAACGACACCATCGCCGATCCATACCGTATTCCGCTCTCTACAGGCAACAAACGCATGGCAAACGGCGCACTGGTAATTTTATATCGCGTCACCGAAAGCGGCTTCGAAAACGTGGCCGAGATCCGGCTAGAGTAGCGACATCAATCCGTGGAACAATGAATAAGCCACCAGCGTTTTATAAACATGATAAAAAAATTTAAGCGGACGACTTTTATATTATTGCTATTGATTATATGTGCGTAGCCAGCAGCAAAGGCGCAGGCAGTTAACTGTGCGCCGCTGAATGCCGAGCTCCTTCAAAGTGGGCTGGAATAATTTTCACTTGTTTTTATTGGGGAAGCCACTGCGGTCGACTCTTCCGATTCGAATATCATCCAAAATCAGATGGCTCATTATCGAGTTGATCATATTTTTAAGGGGAAAGTAACAGAGAACTATTCAATCAAGGCTAGTCTTTGGCTGGAACCATTTGTTGGCTCTACTTACATCATGTTTATTGACTCGCTAGATGAGCCATTGTTCGACAGCCCCTTTTTTGCCGCGGGGTGCCGTAACTCAGTTATTGCTAATCTAGATTTTGATTATATGGCACAATTAGGAGATGGCTATGAGCCGCTGTCTAGGGGTGAAAAAATCGAGCTAACGGAGTCAATGCCACAAAAGCTGCAGCAGGGTCGGGATAGTCAAAAGCCAGATAGATCACTGCTGATTAGCGCGCTGATTACTGTTGGTGCTGCCGCTACAATGATCAGTTATCATTTCCTACGCAGTAAAAGCCACACGACAGATACGGACGTTGTATAGTCATTTCCCGAACAGAAAAAGTTCAAAAGAAAACAGCAGGTGAAACGCAAAACCGTTCTGCCAACATCCTAATCTGGCGTACATTCAGCTGGCGTTTTTCATTGAGTATTTCCGATACTACACCCTGCGTGCCAACTTCTGGTAAATCGGACTGACCAAGCCCATGCTCGTCCATTAAGTATTCAAGCATATCGACACCGCTGCTAACTGGCATCATAATATGCTCTTCCTCATAGACATGAATCAGCGTTCCCAATGTATCGAGCAACTCATAAAGAGGATGGGCTTCATTCGTTCCGACATCATCAAGCAATAAATTGAGGCGCTCTATCGCAGCATCGTACTCATCTTCATTTTGTATTGTAAGTATCGGGCTAATTGCTTGCCAGTGTGCGTGCAAATCTCTTGTTAAAACAGTCATTTCTTCCATGCCCCTTTATCATATTCTGCATGTGTCAGCACGTGACGAACATATACTTTCCCGCGATTGAAATAAATCGAAGCGATCAATCGGTAATTGTTTCCACCAATATTGAATATGGTCAGGTCACCAACTTTGTCCACCAAGGGGAAAGTGTGCCTCAACTCTATAAAAACCCTCGAACTCTGCCTGAGCAACAATTCTATACCAACGTTGCAGCAAGCTTTCTGAATCGGGATGCTGCTGCCAGAATTGCCTTAGTGCTTTGCGCGAGATGATGTGCATGAATCTGTTTTATCTCATTTTGAGATAAAATACAAGTAGGCTGGCAAAATCTATCAAGGCTATAAAGAAACAAAACCTACACCCCAATATCCTCATTCCACAGTTTGGGCTTGGTCGCGATAAATTCTTCCATCAACGCGATACACTCAGGAACATTTAAGATCACCACTTCGACCCCGCGCGACCGCATATACACCTCCGGGCCTTGAAAAGTCACATTCTCGCCAATCACAACCTTTGGGATCTTGTAGAGCAGCGCGGTTCCGCTGCACATATCACATGGTGAGAGCGTCGAATAGAGCACAGTCCGCTGATACTCTTTGGCCGTCAAGCGCCCCGCATTCTCCAAGCAATCCATCTCTGCGTGCAGAATCGCGCTGCCCTTCTGCACGCGCTGATTATGGCCTCGCCCCACAATCTCACCATCAATCACCAAGACCGATCCAATCGGGATCCCGCCAGTAGCCAATCCTTTACGCGCCTCTTCCAACGCAGCCTGCATAAAGTTATCCATAAGATTCTCCCATCGGATTCATTGTATGGGCAACAGACCGCACAAGTGGAATGTTCTTACCCATATTCACTGCGTGCAGCGAAGATTCATACTGTGCGTCATCAACTTGCGCGAATCGAGCAATCCCACCCGAGCGCAGGAACTGTTCGCCCTCATTTGTTTGGTTCAGGTCGAGCAATAGTTTTTGGATCTCCTGCGCCAAGTCGTGCGGCACATTACGGCTGATAATCAGTGGGGGTGCAGCGTATGATGGCAAAAGCATAATCGGGCGCAATTGCTCGCAAATTTCTGGCTCCTCGCTTTGATACCAGTGCCAAACCGAGCTATCAATCGCGGCGCAATCCGCACTGCCCGCAGCCACCATATGGGTAGATTTCACATGTCCGCCAGATGCAATCGCCGTATCAAAATAGCCTTCTTTAAAACTCAGTGACTCAAGGTAAGCGCAGATGGTATGATACCCTGAAAGCGAGACCGTTTCGTTATAAGCAAAACGTGTGCCTCGCAGATCTGCAAAGGTTTGATAAGCACTTTCGGCATGAACAACCAAATACGAAAAATAGACAGGCTGATTTTGATAGATCGGCGCGCTAAACAGAGGTGTTGCCAGCAGATCAACGCTGCGATTTGGCTGTTGCATCAAATTTGCATAGGTCGCAGCACAGACCCATGAAATATCTATCTCACCAGCAGCAGCCATTTGATAACATCTGTTCCAGCCCTCAACATTTGATTCGTCAACAGAAATGTAACGAAAGGCAACGTCCCATTTTCTACCCAGTTTTTCAGTTAAATAGCACCCAATTTTAGCCGTCATGTCGAAGGTGTTTGCGGCTTGGCAGGATGTAATGGTTAATTCTTTTGTCATGGGTACTCTTAATGGTGTGTAGAGCACGACCATCTAAAAGATCGTGCGGTATTTTTACGTGTCAATATATTGTGGTGTGTGGAGCAAGATTCCCTAGTGCGAACGGTCTACCGAGTGTAATAGTCGGGCGTAATGTAGCGTGCTAGTGCAAAGATCACACCCTGCTCAAAGCTATCCGCGCGTTGGATCAAACCATTGGTCAAAATACCGTTGGCACCTTGTGCATTTTTTGTATCCGTACGCTGCGTCAGCTTATCCATTACCGGGCCAAGCTCACCGCCAGCACGGATTTGCTCAGCCACAGTTGTTGGGAGCAAAATCCGGCTTGTACAAGCAAGCGAAATTCCAGAATGGGCGAGTACCGCTGATTGAATGTTCTTGTGGGGAACAGATAAAAGGTCAGACACAAATGACCGATCCACCACCGCAACCCAGCCGCACAAAAACATGCCGTAGACTGTGTCCGCAACGCTGCCCTCTAATCCCAATCCAAAATCGGCATCAAGTTCTACACGCGAAAACAGGGCACGGTTCACCGCACCCTGAATTGCTTCGTCATCATTTAACGGCTGATCGCGCACGCCAGAGGGTGCATCAACTGTTTCGATTGTCGCTTTAGGCCAGACTTGCTGCACAGCATTGCGCACTGCCCGCAACTTTGCAGGATTTTTTGAGCCAACAGCAATCTCGGGGTTCCGACTGGAATGAGATGTATCGTGCTTAGGGTTACCAGAAGCCATCTTCTTCATTGAACCCTTCTGCTTGACACGCTTGCACCAGAGAGGCAATTATCTTATCGTGCGCATGTCCATTCGATATGACCAATCCATTGTGGGCGCGCACATCTGCATTATTATACGTTATTTCCCCGCCCCAACAATCCGTCATTCTACCGCCAGTCGCTTCGATCAGCGCGTGCGGCGCACACATGTCCCACTCTTTACAACCTGGCGCAGCATGAGGATAGAGATCGGCTAGCTGACGTGCCAGCAAACCAACTTTGATGCCAACACTACCGCTAATGCGCTCGCGGCTAATGCGCAATTCACGCGCAACTTGATCCACCACTTTGGGGCGATGGCTACGGCTACAAACCATTATCATATCACGCGGATCGGAAGTATCGCTGACTGCCAAACCATATCGTTCCTCCCCATCCTGCAGAAATGCGCCATGCCCTACCGCTCCTGCATAGAGCAAGTTCGATACAGGTTCAATAATTACGCCCAGTGCAGGCGCACCACCAATACTCAACCCAATCATGATTGAAAATTCATCATTGCGCGAGATGAACTCTTTTGTTCCATCAAGGGGATCAACGATCCACACCCGTTCTTTGTCCAGCCGCGAGAGATCATCTTCTACTTCCTCAGAAAGCAATCCATCATCTGGGAATTCTTCCATAAGGCGCTTGACGATATGGCGATTCGACGAACGGTCTGCTTCAGTTACCGGCTCATCATTTTCTTTGTACTCAATATCTGCTGCGCCGACGTAAAATGTGCGCACGATTGTGGCCGCTTCAAGTGCTAAGTTAGAAACAAATTCTAACTCGCGTGAGAGGTTAATCTTCTTTTTTTTGCTTGCTTTTTTTGCCATATTTTCTACTCACACCCTTCTCTATTGCTGTGATAAATACTGCTCTTGCGATATGTAAATGGCAGAACTAGAGGTAAATACCACGATTATTTGGTCAGCTTTCCTCTGTCTTAGGTAAGGTTACAGCACAACGAAAGCCGAGCCATGGCTCCGTTGTGGTATTGTCTAGCACAACATTTCTGCTGCTGCGAAGCAATTCTGGATCATCCATGTACGATCCCCCTTTTACCGTAAATGTTTGATTCTCTCGTACACGATAAAGCGGTATTGAATCACGAGAAGTGGTCCACTCGGCTACATTGCCAGCCATATCTGTTGCACCGGTTGGTGTTGTGCCAACAGGATGATAGGTGCCAACCTCCTTTGTGTCTGCTATATCGTTCAAATTGCTGTTTGCATATTGCGGCAGAAATGTGTTGCCCCATGGATAATCAAATCGGCGCTGCGTGGCGGGCGCTACACTCGCTGCAATTTCCCACTCCACTTCGGTGGGCAATCTTTTTCCCGCCCATTCACAATATTGCCGAGCCATTAGCCAGCTCACATTGACAACTGGATGACGATCGTAAATTGGATTGAGAAAATATTGAGGTCGACTGTTGCTGCTGTTGTCTGATGGTGGAGTGCAGCCACCTTGCTGTACGCAAAGACGATAACTTCGGTTTGTAACCTCTGTCTGCTCGATGGCAAAGGCTGGCACAAAAAAGTTGTTTTCAGGTACACCAAATAAGAGTCGCCCCGTGATGTAGCTGCCTTCTGGTATCGTTGCCATACCCGTGAGATCGGCACGTTGGGCACGTAATGAGTAAACGCTAGCAAATACAGGGATCAGCAACATGAGTAAAAGAATACGCCCGGCATTCCATTTCATTGCATGAGAAGTTGCCGTCACAATTGTCGCAGCGGACTCAAGTTCTGCGCTAGTTAAAAGGACATTGCTGTTAAGCTGATGGAGGGCGGCAGTCGCTAATTGACGACGATGCGCTGAAAGGGTATCCAAATTATAGAGAAGATCATCTTCCAAAAGTAACTTCCACTCTTCCGAATCATGATCTTCGCGCAATAGATGCCAAAGCACCTTTGTTGGCAGTGGATTCTTTTTGAATAGCAGCGCCTCTTTCATCAAATATGCAGTACGGTCAGGATCAGTTTGGTAATGCAGTGCCGTTACCATCCCGCGCCGATAGCGTAGAGCCGTGCGCAACAGCAAAGTACGGTGCGCTTCGTCTAGCGAATGTCCGGCCTGCAATACAAGTAGTCCATTGCGCAGCAGTGCCTTTGAAGGGATTTTACTCTCTATCCACCACTCTTCGAGCGCATTGTCCAAATTCTGCCGTACAGATTGAACACGCGGACCAGCATCATCGCGTTGATAAACTTCTGCCAATGTGCTAACGGCTGATGTTGCCGAAATGGTGGATCTTTCATACGGTGACTCTATCTCTTGCCGAAGTGGCACAGGCTGCTGGTGACCAGCTTCAACGCTTTCAATAGGCTCCAGCAGAGGAGCATCATACTCTGATTGAGGTATAGAATGATCAGATTCCGAGAACGCTAGCCGCTCGTATGGAGATTTGGAAGTTGGCGTTCTATCTTTCGGCTCAACTGTACGAATTTCGGTTAATCGCTCGCTTGGCCTGCGAAAAATTACGTCATCAGCACGATCAGATGAGATCACATTAGCTCTGTTTGGTTCTGTGTGAATATTGTCGCTTGGTTCGATTACCGAATCCTCAATTGGATTTGAAGCAGCTCTGTTTTTCTCGTGTAAATTACTGGTTGTTTGCGAAGATTTTGGAACAAACGGCTGATGTGCGAGTGTTACCATGGAGTCTAGCTGATACCCCGCAAATGAGTCGCTTTGGCCGATACTTAGTCTGCCATCCACAATATTGCCATCCACAATATCATCATCTGCACTACTGCCACGAAAGGTGCTGTTGTCTATAGCGCCCTCATTTATCTGGGAAACAGTTGACCCATCGTATGCTTGTTCGAAGAAATCGGGTAGCTTATTATCTACTGGGGAACCAGATGTCCGCTCGTCGCGCGTAGATTCTGGCTCAGTAGATTGTGGCCCGGTAAATGGAGGTTTGTAGGAAGGATTAGATGACTCGCTCTGCGAGAATTCATTGCTATCAGATTTACGCGTGGATTTACGCGAAGAAGAGGGAAGACGCCAGTCTGTCATTTAACAATTGTATACACTGTACTAACAAACGCAAAATTTAGCAGGGGAGGTCAATTAAATCAAATGCGCAACAAAAAAAGAGTTTTAAACAGTAACGTTTCCCCCGATAGCGGCTTTCACCGCAACGTTACCATCTAAAACTCTCTGGCACAACTGTATATGAGGTTACAAGATTTGTCAAATCCAAATACCGTTTTGTGCATATTTATGCTTGACGAGATGTTCTGAATTCTTGAGACCTTCTCAATCCCTAGAAAAGTGCTCTTCCACTTTTGCAGTCTGATAGTAACTGCTTAATAAACAAAGATGACTGTTTGTCTTCACTTCGATAAGCGTTCAGTGCAAAGCGACCATAGCCAAGCTGTAATGAGGCAAAATAAAAAGAGAGCTACAAACAATAACGTTTCCCCCGATAGCGGCTTTCACCGCAACGTTATCATCTGTAGCTCTCTGTCCTCAGTATACATGAGGTTTTATTGGCTGTCAAGTGGTAATATCCACGAATTTTACACGAATATAGTACAAATTGCCGTCACACCTTACGAATATCGTTTTAATTCGTAATGAAAACGTTACATAAAATCATTTCGAGTTTAAAATTGAGATCAATCGACTCGAATCAACTGAATTTGCAGATAATATATAATACCCTAATAAAATTTACTGTACGAATACCTTTTATTTGGTATACGGATTGATATACGAGTACTAAACCGACAAGAGCCAGCCGGAATCCATGTAAAGTTATTTCTGTTTTTCGAGATCCTAGTGGTTGATGGCACGCTCAACCACTAAGATTCAGTTGAACCGGTATTCTGTTATCATTTTCGAAGGTTCTTAACGAGGAGTCCACTGGTACTTGATGATATAGATACCCGAATGCAGATGTCGTCCTCAACATCTTCTCTTCACGGACACGGTCCATCCCATATTCAGTCTCTAGGAGCAATTGCTGAAAAAAAGAGCGGATCTCCAAATTGCTCTATGCCATAGCTGCCAATCATCTCTTTTGTAGATTCGGAAATCAGCCAATCTACGAAACTGTTCGCCAACTCATCTTGAATATGTGAGCCCTTTTCCGGATTCACCACCATCACACCATAGGGATTCAGCAGGCGCTCATCCCCTTCGACCAGCACTGCCAGAGATAGCCCGTTATCTATCCGTTTTAAATATGTGCTGCGATCACTCAATGTATAGGCTTGCAATTCATCTGCAATCGTCAACACCGCACCCATCCCCTGACCCGCAGAGTTATACCAATCCTCTCCATTCTCAACGCTATCAGGATCGACATCAGCAGCAGACCACAGCACAAGCTCACGAATGTGTGTCCCCGAATCATCCCCGCGCGAAACAAACATCGCGCCAGAACCGGCCACCGCAGCCAGCGCAGCCGCTGCATCCGCACCGCCACCGATTCCCGCTGGATCGTCTACTGGGCCAATGAGCACAAAATCGTTTGCCATCACATCCTCCCGCCGGATCCCGTGGCCCGCGGCCATAAACTCATCTTCGCGCGAGCGCGCGTGGACCAGCACAACATCGGCATTGCCATCTTCACCTAGCTTCAGCGCCTGTCCCGTTCCTACCGAAACCACATCCACAGTTACATCATGTTTGGCTTCAAAATCGGGCAAAATGAAATCAAGCAGACCCGAATCATAGGTGCTGGTCGTCGTCGCCAAAATTAACGTTGGGCTACTGGACTCAGGCGCAGGCTCATCCACCGAACCAGCCGCACACGCCACAACCAAGGAAATAACCAAAGCAATAACCAACCACAAACCGAATGCTAAAATTAATTGTCTTCGAAATCCACCCATACTATATATACCTCATATATACCTTGTCATTACCCAATCTCCAACACCAATCCCTAGTCCCCAACATCAATAAACCATCTCGCCACGCACAAATGCACCCGTCCGTGCATCTTGTGGATCCTCGAAGAACGCTTCTGTCTGCGCCACTTCAACCACCTCGCCATCCAGCAAAAGCAGCACTCGATCCGCCAAGCGTCTTGCTTGAAACACATTGTGCGTTACCAATACAATCGTTGTGCCAGCCGACTCTTTGACCGATTGAGCAATCGATTCGATACTCGCCACATTTTGCGGATCCAAATTCGCCGTCGGTTCATCCAGCAGCAGCACATCCGGTTCTATCACCAGCGCCCGCGCTAACGCAACCCGCTGCATCTCTCCACCAGAGAGCTTGCGTGCCGACTGCTTTGCCAAATCTGCCAGCCCAACTTGTGCCAGTGCCGCCATCACCAACTCTGCATCATCTTTCCCGCGCAAAGTTAATCCGTATCGTACATTCTCATACACGCTGCGCGACAGCAGCGCTGGGCGCTGAAAGACCGTTGTAATCCGTCGTCGCACGGCTAGTGGAATGGATTTATCTGCACCGAAAAGCTGCTCTTCAAAACGGATCTCACCACTCGACGGTAGCTCCAAAAAATTCAGCAGCCGCAGCAACGTACTCTTACCCGAACCACTTGGCCCCACAACCCCCAATATTTCACCACGCGCAACGGCCAGCGAATCAACGTGCAGCACGCGCCGCCCTTCATACACTTTAGTTATATTATTTAGTTGAAAGATGGAAGATTGAGTGGGATACAAATTGGGGCCATCACTTTAGTGGCTAAAATCTAAACAGTTCCTTGCAGCCGCAGCATTAACAAATTACTTAAAAAAGCCAGCGACAGCAAAATTAACCCGAGCGCAATTGCCAAGTCAAATTCACCTTTACGCGTCTCCAGCACAATTGCCGTCGTCAGTACCCGCGTTTTGTGATCGATATTGCCGCCGACCAACATCACCGCGCCAACCTCCGCGATCACGCGGCCAAAGCCAGCCATAATTGCGACCGCAACGCCCGCACGCGCCTCACGCAAAATCGTCAGCGTCATCTGCCACGACGTTGCGCCCAGCGCTACAATCTGCCGCCGCAACTCCGCATCCACCGCCATCACCGCCGCCATCGTAAAACCAGTCACAAGCGGTAACGCAATAATCGTTTGCGCAAAAATCATTGCCGCCGGCGTGAACAAAGTTGGCACCAAGCCAGAGTCCATACCGCCCAGAGGTCCACTGCGCGACAAAAGCAGATAGACAAAAAGACCTGCCACCACCGGCGGCAGTCCCATGCCCGTATAGATCAGCAGCGAAACCAGCCGATGCCCGCGAAAATGATTTAGCGCCATCTGCGCACCAAGCGGCACCCCGATTAGCGAACTAAAAAATAGCGCCAACCCCGACACTTGAAACGACAGCAGTACAATTTCGGCTAAGTCGGCATCGCCGCGCAAAATTAAATTAAAGGCTTCGAGTAGACCAGTGAGCATTTTGAATAGAAAATTCCTGGGTAGAGAAAAAGTCGTGATTCATGGCATTGGATGATTGTTGTGCTATGGATATGGGATGAATCATGTCAGACGCTCTACCGCTGTCGCTTGCCGTAGCAAATCCAGAGTATCTATCCACAAATCACGTCCCACGAATCAAACCTCCGCCAAAACCTGACCCATCTGCGCCGTACCATACCCACCCAGCGCCTCGACCCGACCCGCAAAACCAGACGCTCGGTCACCAATAATTTCCAGCAGCGGAGCCAGCAAATCGCTCTCATAATATTCTTTCAGGATCACCAAATCATAGCGTTCATTTAGCAGTGGGATAAAATCGAGATCCAATGCCCGCGCCGCACCCATGATCCCCAGTCCGCAATCCGCAGCCCCGCTCGCAACCGCTGCGGCTACCGCCAGATGCGTGTACTCCTGACGCTCGTAGCCCTGTATGGCTCTCACATCGATCCCCGCGCGCTTCAACTCGTAATCAAGCAATACCCGAGTCCCCGCGCCCCGCTGTCGATTGACAAACGCAACGTCATCGCGCGCCAGATCCATCAATCCAGTTAGCTTTTTTGGGTTCCCCTTTGGTACAATCAACCCCTGCTCACGCTGCACAAAACCCAGCAGCACAACCGAGATTCCATGGGGCGTCAGCAGCCGCTCAATATAATCCACATTGTAAATGCCGCTCTCTTCATCCAATAAATGCGCGCCCGCCATATGCGCCTCGCCCCGTTGTAGCGCCAGCAGACCGCTCAAACTGCCCACGTGCGCCGAACTCAGTGTTAAATCAGGGTGCCCGCGCCGCAATTGATCCGCCAGTAGATCCAGCGTGAGATCGTGGCTACCAATTGCCATAATCGTGCGATCAATCGACTGCGGCGGGCGCATCAACGCCACGCGCACTGTCTCGCCCGCATCGTGACCCTCTGAGAAGCGCGGGATCGTCACGATACCGTCCGCCTTCACCAGCGACATAATCACCCCCGCGCCGCGACCCAAAGGCGTTGCCACCACGCGCTCGCCCACACGGCCAACCGTCATGCGTACAAACTCATCCTCGCCCATCGGCGAATGCGTCTTACGCGTCAGCGTCGCGTCAATCGTTGGCGGCTGCGGTGGCTGCATCCCCTGCCAGCGGAAAAGCAGCGGCTTGATAATTCGTTCGAACGTCATCGCCGCCGACACCGGATAACCTGGAACGCCCACAAGCGCACGCCCCTCACCGTCTTCTGTTTGGGCTGTTCCTAAAATTACCGGATGCCCAGGCCGAATCGCGATACCGTGAACCTGTAGCTCGCCTAACTCGCGCACAATCGCCGACGTGTAATCCTCGGACCCTGCCGACGACCCCGCGTTAATCACCACCAAATCATGCGTCTTCAGCGCATCAGCCACAGCCACCTTGATCGCATCGAACTTGTCCGCCACCACCGGCAGGCGTGTCACCTCGCAGCCAGCTTCTGTCGCTAGGGCACCCAGTACAATCGAATTGTACTCAATAATATCGCCTGGCTTCAGCACATCGCCCGGCGCAACAAGCTCTGTCCCCGTCGGCTGGATCGCCACTCGCGGCTTGCGATAGACCATCACATCGGCATGACCGCTGCCCGCAATCGCACCCAGATCCTGCGGGCGCAGCTGATGATTGGCGGCCAAAACAAGCTCCGTCGCCACCATATCCTCGCCCATTGCGCGCACGTGCCGCCATGGGGCCGTTGCTGCCAAAATTTCGATAGACTCCACATTATCAACCGTGCGCAGCTGCGTCTGCTCGATCATAATCACCGCATTCATGCCCGCGGGCAGCGGATCGCCGGTGTCTACGGGCAGCGCCTCGGTGCCAACCGTTAGCAAGTTGGGCGATGTCTCGGTTGCGCCGTGGGTCGAATCGGCGCGCACCGCGTAGCCATCCATAGCCGATGCGTGATAGTGCGGCGACGAGATCTTGGCCCAGACCGGCTTCGCGGTTACCCGCCCCAATGCGTCCGCCACCGCAACCGTCTCGCTCCCGCGTGGAGCCAGCAGCCCCAGCGAATCGAGCGCAGCGTGCCATGCGTTCAGCGCAGCATCAAGCGCCACATCGTGCAGATACATATTTCGGTCTTTTAAGTCCATCGGCGAGCCAGCATTAGTCATTAAAGTCAATTTCTTTACTAAATTTTGCATTCATAATAAGTGCTGCGCCCGCGTCCTTTGCGCTCGATTATGCCTAACTCAATTAACTGCTTAAAATCGAGACTACGGGTTGCCTTTGCGCGTTGCGCCTCTGCATCATAAAGTTGATCGGTCACATAACCGTTGGCGTCGATCAGATCCAGAATAAGCTGATGGTGCGCCCGCAAGCCCTGATCGGGTCGATGGCCGCGCGCCGTAAGTTGATCTTCTAGCCGCTGCAACTCATCCAAAATTTCTTCGGCAAAATATTCTAGTTATAGCGTAAAATCGAGTGTTGCGCCCACCATTTGAAAGTAGCGAGTAACGTTTTGGTTGTATTAATTCTCGAAATTGAGTAGCGAGAAGATATTAACGCCCATTCCCAAAAGAAGCTGCTTCATCATCATACGCGCCGTACGTCCATTACCGTTTACAAATGGGTGGATCACTACGAACTGTTTTGTGAAAGATGCCCGCCAAAATGAGCGGATCCAGACGTTCTGCTTGTGTCTGCACAAAGGCCACAAGCTCATCCATTAACCGCGGCACGTCATCATGGTCGGGCGGCAGAAAACGACTTTGCTGCTGCTGCGTGGCTCGCGCACTACAATCGGCTCGCGTCGCCATTGCCCCGTGTGCCCTTGTGTAGCAAACCGTTCATCACATCATGGTGAGTTGCTAAAATCTGCGCCACCGTAAATGGTTTATCCCTTTTCTCGTTGAGCATTAGGAGCGTCCGAATTATAGTTCAACACTTCCTCGCTCTGCCTCGAATGTGCAGGTTGTCTCTTTAGCAGTCGCTTTACTTCGGTCAATGGTAGCGGGTTCCCTCGATGCTTGTGGATGCATATGTCGATATAACAAACGCATCCGAGAGCAAATCAGCGTGGACAACACCCAAAACCTAGCGCTTGTTTATCTCGTGTACTAATACCGTGATTCGTTTGATCAGGTTGAGCAGGTGTGATGAAACATGATTAAATATTGGGCCAGACATAAAAGTCTCCTTTCGTCTAATTATAGACGAAAATTAGACGATTATCAATCGACTCAATACAAATAAACCGTCACCCAGTCGCCCTCGGAAACGCCACCTGCGTCTAGCGGAACTTTGACTGCCCCCTGTGCATGGACTAACGTATAGATCAAGTTCGACTTGCCCAAAACGGGGACAGCCCAGAGTTCATGACCATTTTCTCCATCCCGCTCTTCGACCCGCACCTGCACATAATCTTCGCGACCGGCCACCGACGCAACGTTGCGCGCTAGCCGTGCCTGCATCTGACTGCGGGTGCTATCTGCCATACCATTTTTATCACCCATCAATAATCGAATTGTCGGTGTTACCAGCAGATCAAAGATCACCATGGCCGAGACCGGATTCCCCGGCAGCCCAAAGACAGGCTTGCCATTGCAAACGGCTACAATCGTGGGCTTGCCCGGCCGCACGCTGATGCCGTGAACCAACACACCTGGATCGCCTAAAGCGTCGATCACTTCGACGCTCATATCGCGATAGCTTACCGAACTGCCCGCGGACATCACGAGCATGTCGGCATCGGCTAACGCGGTTGTGGCTGTAGCTTCTAGCGTGGCGCGATTATCTGGCACAATGCCGTGCAAAATCGGCTCGCCGCCGGCACGGATAGCCAACGCACCCAGTGTATATGAATTGATATCGCGCACCTGCCCTGGCTGCGTCTCGACATCGGGAGACACAATTTCATCCCCCGTCGACAGGATCGCCACGCGCGGCGGTCGCGCCACCTGCACGCTCGTAATCCCCAACGCCAGCAGCGCGCCAATATCCTGCGGTCGCAACTGCCGCCCAGGGCCCAAAACTGGTTCGCCCTCAGCCACATCTTCGCCCACCCGTATCAGGTTCTCACCATCGGCCACCGCACGCAGCACCTCGATGCTGTGGCTGTCGACAGTCTGCGTTTGCTCGATCATCACGACCGCGGTCGAGCCCGCGGGGATCATGCCGCCGGTGTGAACCAATGCGGCTTCGCCCGACTTCAGCGCCAGCGTGCTGCGTTGGCCCATTGGCACCTCGCCTACCACTGTGAGAAACGCCGGTAACCCGTCCGAAGCACCGTACGTATCCGCAGCCGTTACAGCATAGCCATCCATCGTAGAGCGCACAAAATTCGGCAGATCTTGCGGCGCGGTCAATGGCTGAGCCAACACACGATCGAGCGCGCCAAAAGTTGTCACATCTTCTATCTTCGGTTGGGGTTGTAGCTGTCCGAGCAAAAGTGCCCATGCCTCAGCCGGGGTGCGTACGGTAAAAAATTCGGCCATGGATAATAGTTTCGCTCATTCGTGAGGAGAGTGCAAAAAATGGGGTGTTCTGTTACTCTGGCAAGTAGGTGCGTAAGCACTTCTCGAAATCAACAGTTTTTTCTGCTATAATATTTACAAGAATTTGAACCTTGAGCCCTAGCGATTGAGATTCTATGAAGCTACAAAAACTGCCGATTGGCATTCAAACTTTTAGTAAAATCCGTGGAGAAGATTTTCTCTATATCGATAAGACCGAGCAGATCCATCGGCTGATCACGTTGGGGGATTACTATTTTTTGTCGCGTCCGCGACGCTTTGGCAAATCGCTCACGCTTTCGACCATCAAATCAATCTATCTGGGGCAGCAAGAGTTGTTCGAGGGGCTTTGGATTGCGGAACAGTGGGATTGGACGCAGACAAACTCAGTGCTGCATATGTCGTTTAGCAGTGTCGATTATCAAGGTCTTGGATTGGAGGGTGGCATTCGGGCAATGCTCACGCTACACGCCAAAGAACATGGTGTTTTGCTAGAAAGTGAAACCAGCAAAAGTATGTTTTTAGAGCTGATCGGAAGGTATCGGTTCAAGGCAAAGTTGTCATCCTGATCGACGAATATGATAAGCCGATCATTGATTATTTCGATAATATTGAGCAGGCACGCGAGAATCAGCAGGTTCTCAAATCATTTTACTTAGTCATCAAAGATAGCGATCCGTATATTGAATTGCTGTTACTAACGGGCATTTCTAAACTTAGCAAAGTATCTATCTTTTCGGATCTAAATAACCTGAACGATATTACATTCAATCGGCAATATTCTGATCTCGTTGGTTATACCCAATCGGAGTTAGAAGGAACATTTGAACCCTATATACAAAGGGCTATAATCGAGCTTAATATAGATCGAACCACCTTGTTAGAAAAGTTGCGCCAAAAGTATAACGGCTATTCTTGGGACGGGAATCGCTATGTTTACAATCCATGATGAAGAATTTCATGGCCCATTTCCATCATCTAAATATTGCAGCGTCCACGCCCATTCTTCAGGCGTGTTTGCGTTCATAAACGAACGAAATTCTGGGTCTAGCGGGCGGATCTCATCTTCTGTTACTTTGCGCACGCTCACTTTTGAGAAAAAGCGGGTAATCTTTCTTTCTTCTGCCGCTAGTTGTTCCCCTATTGTGGGCAAGCAGCGTCGGTGGTAGAGCGCGTGGAGCGTCTGTGCATAACCATCTACCATCGGCACGATCACATCAACATGGTCGGCCATTTTAGGTGCGATGGCGCTCTCCGCTCGTACTCTTACTCCTTCTCTTACTCTGTCCCCAGTATCCAAAGAAGTCGTCGAAGGAACCATCTCACACATCAGCTCAAAGATTTGCCGATTGACCAGCGGCATATCGCACGCCACCAAGATCGCCCACTCATCAACCGCTTCCAGAGCCGTTGCGATCCCGCCCAGCGCGCCCATGCCCGGATACGTATCGTGGACAAACTCGACCGGCTCCGCAATCTGCGCCTGCTCGATGAGTGCCCCGTCATTTGTTACAACCACCAATCGTTCCGGCGACAGCGGGCGCAGCCGTTCCGCAATGTGCGCAATCAATGAGCGTGGTCGCCCATCCGTATTGAGTATGGGCAGTAACGCTTTGCTCTGCCCCATGCGCCGACTTTCGCCACCGGCGTTAATAACCAAAGTAAATTTACTCATTATCTTTTGCCATCTGTCGCACCAATTTTGTTGGCCCTAACTTGAACGGCTCGTACCCATTCTTGTATGTTGCAAAGCCTATAACTAGTGGCGACTCTGTAAACGAAGCTTCTTCCCACTGCGATAGATAGCGCCCACCAAACTTGCGAATCCGCATAGTGATTTGCACTAGACCATAAACAAGCAGATTTGGCTTGGGCAGCCCCACCAATGCACGAAACTCATCATCAATCAAGCTGCTGATCAGCGGTACCACAATCCACCCCAGCCAACTTGGCACAAACGCCTTGGCCGCGTCGACCAATCCCATCGTCACCTGATAGTTACTCTCCGCAAAGCATTGATTCTTCTGCTCATAATCCAAACGCCATGCTAGAAACGCATCGTACGATTCGGGGATCTCCTGAATGTGCATGGCCTCGCCCATCTTGTGATAGATGTTGTACAGCGCATTCTTCTCGTGGGGCGTAAACTCACGCCAGCCGTAGCGCTCTAGCCACAGGGCGGCGTCGATAAAAAATGCGCTCAGCACATACAAATAGTCGTCGTTTGCAATGTCATAAAAGCCGTGGATCTTATTCAGATGTTCGACCATCTCTTGACCATGATCCGACTCTAGGCCATTGTCAAAAATCTCGCGCAGAATCGCTTTAGTGTCATCCAACCGCTTGATGCCATCGTGCTCGTACTGCCCCGTTTGGTGCAGTAGTTTCGATATTGACGGCACGGTAAAGGTACGCAACTGGCCGATCTCGGTGGCGATGAAGATGTCCAGCGGAAAGACGTGCGCCAGCAGGATCTCGCCGATTTTTTCAGCGTGAACGACGGCGTCAAGCGTTTCGATTTTGCGCGTCCACTTGCCCGAGCGTCGAGTGAGTTTGGGATTAGGAGGGGTCATAGTTCATTACCGATACAATCAGCACATCTTCGGGGCCATAGACAGTGTGTCGCGCCACAATTGTAGCCCATTCTTTATTGGGAGAGAGGAAAACGCCGCCACGAATTGCCGCTGCTATGACGGACGCTTCTACTTCTGGTGGGTGTACGCTCATCTCAAGCAGATCAATAAAATCTGTATGTTCGGATTGATCGCTCCACAACATGTTTTGTTTGAGCGTCTCAGCAGCAATAGAGAGTAGATTATTCTCAATATCATGTGGCCAGTTTTGGACGTTACCCGAACAGGTCGATTCGTACAATAAAGAGGCACTTTGCCAGCCTAAGACTTTATAAGAACAGGGGTGCATTTCGCCAAATGACTGCGCTCTTTTTAGGCCGCGAAAAATCAGGGTCGGTGCAGTTGGTATCTGCATTTGATAGTTACTATTGCTCAGGCTGAGCCCACCACGATAAAAATAGTAGGTCAAGCAAATCTACATATTTTTGTGTACAATACGAAAAAATAACCGCCATGGTACTCTTGCTTTCGCAGGAATAAGCTTACATCGTTAGTCATAGTAAAATTGTGTGCTAACCAAGGTTAATTTAATTGTAAATCATGGTAACGAGTTTACCCCAAGCAGCACCGCAACGATATCGCGAAAAATTTTCTCGATTTCTTCTCTTTTTTATGGTAAAATTTTACTATCAAGAAGAAATGTCTGCATAGATTAAAAGGCAATAAAATGTCCAAGGAACTTTGTAAGTTAAAAAAATCTATTAAAACCGACATAGAATCCTATATGAAGTTAGTGAATCAACCGACTCATATCTGTACAAAGTGTGGGCGGGCGGCCAATAACAAAAAGCTACTTTGTAGCCCTACAAAAATTCAGGTGTAACCGCATGAAAACAAATTTAGTGCGTACGCCGTGTCACAATCTGGCGTCAGTTGGCACAAGTCGTTTTATCTACCAGCTATCGTCGCAACAGATGATCATTCAGTGGGGACAAATCGTACTTCAGTGTCGGCCTATTGACCTTAGTGTCATACACAGCGAATTGTCGATTTTGATAGAGTCAATGTGTATTGATCAAAATGAAGATTATCTGCTCAGTATAAACAGGCAGCTTATTTACTTAACCCGAAGCGATCTGCGGCTTTTTCATATAATGGTGAGCGAAGCAACGGAAAAGCTGCCCCCTTTTGTCGTACGCTGGAAGGAGATGAAGCTAAGTCTTCTTCCATACGAGCCTGCGTTGGTTACAGCAATTGCAACAACTAATGTTCAGCAAGCCATTTGCTTGAACTAACTAACGCTTTTTGCAAAAACAAAAACAATTACAACAAACTAGGAGAAAAAATATGAGTAAACCAAGCGGATTAACCGTTAGTAGCAAAACTGGCACTATGCACGAAACCAGCATAGGGTTGGACCAAAATTTGCGCGAACAGATGGTTGCGCTGTGCAATCAACAACTGGCAAATATTACCGATCTGTACACCCAGACAAAGCAAGCCCACTGGAATGTAAAAGGGATGCATTTTGAATCACTTCACGTGCTCTTCGACAAGATGGCCGATAGCGTTTTCCCCTTTGGCGACATGGTAGCCGAGCGCACAACCGCTCTTGGGGGAACTGCACTGGGAACGGTTCGCATGGCGGCCAATGCGTCTGAACTTCCAGAGTTCCCTGCGGATGTTTTTGAGGGCGAAGATATGACCAAGGTTGTTGTGGATCGGTGGGGCCAATATGCGTCGAGTGTCCGTGCCGCCATCGACCAAGCTGACGATGCTGGCGATATGAATACAGCTGATGTATTCACTGAGATTTCGCGCGAGGTAGATAAGATGCTTTGGTTTGCTGAGGCGCACTTACAAGCATAGATTTTAAGTAAATAAAAATAAAGAAAGAAAAAACCGGCCCTTGCGGACCGGCTCGACAAGAGCAACACAAGTTTATGTGGTAAATAGCTGCGCTAACAGCTATTTACCACCTATGCTGAACTGAAGAGAAGTATAACACCCCTCGGTCAATTCTTCAATCCCCTGTCTACGAAAGTTTCTCCCCATCTAACGGATTCAGCGACAAAAACAAGACGCAACGCGTCAGTTGAATTTACGCGCCATAAATTATGAGCTGGTCCTAAAATTAAGACCACCAAACAAAACGTATACGGAAGTAAGCTGACGAAGGTACTCAATGAAAAAACAAAGCTATAACCGTACCCAAATTATTGTGATGCTTCTCTCCACGATACTTTATATAGTCATCTATTTTCAGCTGAGGCACCATTTTTAATAACATGCATATTTCTTTAGTTGTTTTTATTTTTTCAATCGTCACTTGGTTGATTTACAAGGCTCAAAAGGCTGAGCGACAGATAAAAGATGCTACTAAAGATACGCTCGTGGATTGCAAGCAGGTAAAACCCATAACCGATTCACCTAAACCCTACTCCGCCCCGTCTTGGGATAGTGAAATTCGCAGAGCCGAAACATTCGAAGAGTTGATAGTGCTGAGTCGTGAGTAGTTTGGAGTCACGAGTCTATTCCCCCATCTTGCTGTGGTCCGCGCCAAGATGAGTAGAGCAATTCGACCAGTAGCCGCTGCTGCTTTTCTGAAAAGAGATTAACTAACGGTGCATCGTCCTCAGTAATGATGTGGGTAAGATCGGGGCATGGTGGCACTTCGATATCAAAATCTTCCTGAGCTGATTCTTTAATAGAGTAGCCATTTGTCTACCTTTTAACAGATTGTGTTGCAATTCACCGAATGTGTCGCGTCAAATTATATACTAATGGTATATCGTGTATTTAGCTTTTTGCAAGCAAGAAATTCTCGATTTCCTGCGCGGAAGACAATGCAAACGCCTGCTCAGCCAACTTCGCCGCGGCGACCGAATCAACCGTGCGGATCGCCTCTTTCGCCGCGGGGATCGACGGCGCACTCATGCTCAACTCGTCCAGCCCGAGGCCAACCAGCAGCGGGATCGCGGCTACGTTGCCCGCCATTTCGCCACAGATGCCCACCCAAATATTCTGCTCGTGCGCCGCTTTCGTCACCTGCGCAATTGCCCGCAGCACCGCCGGATCCAGCGCGTTGACTAGCCCCGCGACGCGGGCGTTGCCTCGATCTGCTGCCAGCAAATACTGCGTCAGATCGTTTGTGCCGATGCTAAAGAAATCGACTTCGGCAGCAAATTGATCCACCATCATTACCGCAGACGGAACCTCGATCATGATGCCGATTTCAATCGACTGGTTAAACGCAATCTGCTTGCGGGTCAGTTCATCCTTGGCCTGCTGCACCATCTGCTTCGCCTGCCGCAATTCGCCCAGCGTGCTAACCATCGGGAACATAATGCGGATGCCAGAGTGGGTAGCGCTAGCGCGCAAAATGGCGCATAATTGTGTGGAAAAAATTGCGGGCTGCTCAAGACAAAAACGAAGCCCTCTCCAACCCAGAAATGGATTCTCCTCCCCTTTAAAGCGCAGATCTTTTTCTGTAGGCAAGCTTTGTTCCACCTCAGTTTTTTGAGATGTAGTACGGAGCTTGTCCGACATAAGATAAGGTATAGGTTTGTCGCCACCCACATCTAGCGTACGGATCACCAACGTTGCCCTCGAGCTCTGCTCTCCACTATTTTGGGCAGCAAATGCCTCGGCGGCTCGGGTGTACGCCGCAGCTTGTTCGTCCTCGGTGGGTGCAGAACCGCGGCCCATAAAGAGAAACTCGGTGCGAAAGAGCCCCACGCCTTCGGCTCCAAATTCTACTGCCCGCTCTGCATCGGTCGCCGCGCCGATGTTGGCCCCAATCTCGATTCTTTTACCGTCTGTGGTAATGGCCGGTGATTGCGCAGCCGCCACACTTTTGGTTTGTGCTGTCAGCCATTCGGTGCGCTTGGTCTCTACCGCTGCGATCTGCGTATCGCTCGGCGTAAGCTGGATCCGCCCGCTGTTACCATTGAGGATGACGGTTTGCCCATTGACCACCTGATTCATAATGCCCGCCGCGCCAACTACCGCCGGAATCCCCAACGCACGTGCCAGAATTGCGCTGTGTCCTGTTGCGCCGCCGCACTCGGTGACAATGCCCAACACCATGTCTGGCGACAGCCCCGCGGTGTCGGACGGCGTGAGTTCGTGGATGACCAAAACGGACGGATCTGTAACTATCGGGGCTTGATAGGCCACGCCAGCAAGCTGCAAGAGCACGCGATGCCCCACATCTTTCACGTCATCTGCACGCGCCGCTAGGTATGGATCCGATAGCGCGCGGTATGCGTCCATTGTGTGATCCAGTGCGTGCTGCCAACCCGCTTCGGCATTAACGCGCTGCGCGGTGATGTAACTGTTGGCGGCGGCCAGCAATTCTGGATCTTGTAGGATCAATTTGTGTGCGTCGAGTATTTCGGCCTCGGCTGTGGAGAGGGTTTGTTGCATTGCGGTTTGCAGCGCGTTTAGCTCCATTTGGGCCATGGCGATAGCATCCCACAGGCGGAATTTTTCCTCATCAATGTCATCTACGCTGCGTTCGACAATCTGGGGCAGGGTTGGTTCGTGGCGCAGCACGGGGCCAATTGCAATGCCACCCGATGCCGGAATGCCACGCACCTCATTTGGGATGTCGATGCTCTCTAGGGATGGCGGCGTGGTAGGTTGTGGCGACGGTTGCGTTGCGGCTTCGGTGCCGATGGGATCGCCAAAATTCTCCGCAGTAAATGTAGTAATTGCATCGAGTGCGGCTTGTGCATTCTTACCCGTAGCGCGAATGGTCAGTCTGTCACCTTGTCGCGCGCCGAGGGTTGCTACTTGGTTGACGCTGCGAGCATTGGCCTGCTGATTATCTTTGGTAATTTGAATTTGTACGGTGGTAAAGTCGTTAGCAATTCCTACAAGTTTGGCCGCGGGGCGGGCATGCAGGCCAAGCGCATTGGGTACGATGACGGTGAGCGTGAGGGCGTCTGTTGTGGGCTGGCTGGCCGTTGTGTTGGCCGCTATATCGGTAGCTGCTTTTGGGGTGGTTTCGGGAGTGATGCGCAGCAGCGGTTCGAGTTGGCTAAGTTTGCTAAGCAGCGCGCCGCGCGCTTCGACAATGACCTGTTCGATGGATGCGTTGCCCGCGGCGGTGACTGCGGCGGCAATCCCGCCTTCTACAAGGGGTGCTTCGCATAGATAAATTTTGTCCTGCTTTTCAGGATCAAGAAATTCGATGGCGGCTTCGGCGCTCATCAGCGCGCTCCCCAGATCCATGAGCACAAGCACGCCATCGTCGCTGTAAACGGTTTCGATTGCGGCCATCACCTGCATGGGATCGGTGCCGATGGGTTCATCGGGGTTGTCGGTTCCGGCGGCAACGGCAATTGGCACACGATCCTGCACCATTTGCTGTGTCAGTTCGAGGACGCCACGCGCGAGCGTTTCGGAGTGGGAGACGAGGACGATTCCGATCATGAGCGTAAGCGTGAAGAGGTGAAGGGGTGACGAGGTGAAGAGGTGACAAGATGACTGGATGACAAGATGACCAGATGACAAGATGTCCGGATGACAAGATGACTGGTGGACAGTAGCTTGTAACTAAGGTTGGAACTTTTTATATTTATCATGTGGAGATGAGTTTCCGAATCATTGAATAAGTTTTACGAGTGACTTTTATCGTTGAGTAGCCCTTAGACATGGAGGTCAACAATGCGGAAGAAAAGAATTGTCAATCATCGGGATTTAGATGTTTACAACCAGTCGTTCGATGTCGTTCGATGTCGTTCGATGTCGTTCGATGCGGCAATGGCTATTTTTAAGCTGTCGAAAATTTTTTCGAAAGAACGCTATGCGCTGACGAATCAGATACGGCGTTCGTCTCGATCGGTGTCTGCAAATCTAGCTGAAGCGTGGCGCAAACGCCGCTATGAAAAATCGTTCATCAGCAAGTTATCTGATTCGGAAGGGGAAGCAGCCGAAACACAAGTTTGGTTAGAATTTGCGGTCGAGTGCGGATACCTCGATGCCGAAGATGCACGCAAGCTTTACAGCACTACACGAATATTATTTGAACCCTCGTCGGCATGATCAACCATACCGATAAATGGATACTCAACAAGTAATTCAGAGGTAACAATTTGTCGAGTAGTGAGCGTGCCTACTGGACGATTTTAAGAATTTTGTAAACTACTGAATTTATGGAAAGAACAACAAGATAGTATATTCAAATCCTTTCATCTTATCATCCCTTCGTCCTGTCTGTTTTTGTGTCTTTTTCTCAGCTTTTCGCTATAGTCTCCGCAAGCGCATTCAAAATCATATATGTTGACGTCGCGCCCGGATCTTGGTGACCGATGCTGCGTTCGCCGAGATAACTTGCCCGTCCCTTCTTTGCTTGCATCGGCGTTGTCGATTCCATGCCCGCTTTAGCCGCGGCCGCGCACGCTTGAATCGCCGCAGGCAGTTCGTCGCCATTAGTTATCGATGCCTTGAGCGCGTCGATGGCGGGCGACCATGCGTCGATCATCGTTTTGTCGCCAAGTTCGGCGCGCCCGCGGGCAACGATTCCGCCGAGGCCGGTTTCGAGCAATGTGGCGAATTCGTCGGCGGTCAGCTCTTCTTTACCGTTGGCAGTGGTGGCGGCCTTCATAAAGAAGTTGCCGTAGAGCATTCCGCTGGCCCCACCCACTTTGGACATGAGTGTCATGCTCGTGGCTTTGAACAGTGCGCCGATGTCCTTATCTGATTGCTTGGCAGCTTGTTCAGCGATGATGCCAAAACCGCGCGCGATGTTTGTGCCGTGATCCGCATCGCCGATGGCCGAGTCGAGATCAGTAAGAAGGGCTTTGTTTTCGTCGAGTACTTTGGCGCACGCTTTTAGCCAGACGATTAAAGTTTGTTTGGTTAGATTCATCTTTTTATATTATCCATCGTAGTATCCACGGCCAACCCAGTAGTGCCAGTCCGCTACAATTTGTTGTGTTGCCTCATTTGCATCGACTGGCTCTAATTGTGCTAGCGGTACACCGAACGTTCGATCTAGGAGTTCAATGAGCATACGAATTCCTTTTCGACTGTCACTGTCCGAAGAGATATCGGTAACGGTTACAATTCCGTCTTGTTTTAGCGGTGAGCCAACTTCTTCTTTTATACAGCGAGCTTTGAAAGGGTAGGAGATGTTTTCGCCTACGTAATAATACCAACCCATCGCTACTTCTTCTTCAACGTGGCAATCGGGAATCACATCAAATGCAATTCGGTCCTCGCGTTCTTTGTCTTTCTCTATTCGTTCTATAATTATCCGCTCGTTAAATTGGGTAAGCTTCTAATCCCCCACGCATAGCGCCTTCAATTGTGCCATTCACGTGCTGATCGCCAGGAAAGAACCATTCATCAGGAGCATAGCGCTCGTTGGAATATTTATAGATAGCAAATTCCACGCCTTCATATCGCCCGTATACTCTAATCGACAAACCGGTCCGCTTATATATGGCGAATTGATATCCAAATAAAGAAATTTGCCACGATATCGGGCCGTATAAAATTTATAGTTGATAAACTCTTCTCGCTTGGAAAAGAGCTTTTGTATTACGCCTAAAAAAGAGCTCGCAGCAGCCGCTCTGTTTAAATTCTTCTCATGAAGTTCCGCATAAGTTTCAGTTGGGCTATTTAACTCAACTTCGTTAAAACGATCAATAATAGTTTCGATCTTCTCCCTCACTTCATTCGGTATTGCTTTCTTTTTGCCATAAAAATTATTTAGCATCCCCACCGTAACCCTGGCGTATTGACCGGCGCATCCCAAAACTTGAGCATCTCGTCATCGGTCTTCACTAGCGTGATCGAGCAACCCTGCATTTCGAGCGACGTGATATATGGGCCAATCAGGTTGCGCACAATCGTCACGCCCCACTCTTCGCACACTTGTACCAGTCTGCCATAAACTGCATATAATTCCGAAACGGGTGTGCCGCCCATGCTGTTGACAAATGCGATCACTTGATCGCCCTTGGCGAAGGCAGTGTCAGTCAACTCCTTGTCGATCCAGTCACCCGCGGCGCGATCCCATTCGCGCACGGTGCGCGTATAAGGTCTATCGTCTAGAATTTCTTTGGCCATCATCTCGGTGACCTCATCGACGCTGGGCAGTTTCATGCGTTTTTGGCCTGGCTCACCATGGATGCCGATACCAAATTCCATTTCATCATCATCTAACTTAAAGGTTGGCTTGCCCGCCGCAGGAACAATGCACGAGGTCAATGCGATGCCAATCGAGCGACCATTCTGATTGACTTTGCGTGCCAGATCTGCACATTGATCGAGGTCATATCCCGCTTCGGCAGCCGCGCCCACAATCTTTTCGATGATCACCGTGGTGCCGACGCCACGTCGACCCGCGGTAAAGAGGCTATCTTTCACTGCCACATCGTCATCGACCAGAATGTTCTGCACTTGAACATCTTCGCCATGCAGCAGCTCGGCCGCGGTCTCAAACGAGAGCACGTCGCCCGTATAGTTCTTCACCAGAAAAAGCACCCCTGTACCGCTATCTACAGCCTTACCACATTCATACATCTGATCCGGCGTGGGCGAGGTAAAGACTTCGCCCGGACAAGCACCATCCAACATGCCCATGCCCACAAACCCGCCGTGCATTGGTTCGTGCCCTGCGCCACCACCCGAGACGATGGCAACTTTGCCTTTAACAGATGCGTCGGATCGCGTGATGAAGTGTGGATCTATGTAAACGTTTAATTCGGGATGGGCCGCGGCCATACCCGCCAACTGTTCACGCACAACGTCATCGACGCCGTTGATGAGTTTCTTCATTTAGATTTCTCCTATCTTATTATCAACTCCGCATTCGGTTGATGACCCTCTTTGCCAAAGAGCCGGATCCGCTCAACCGGAAAGTCGACCCACACCGCTCCCTCGACTTGGCGACCCACTTCGGACGACACCTTTGCCTTGCAGCGCTGTTCCCCAACTTGCAGCGAAAGCAGATACTGCCCACCTACAATAATCGATTTGTTCAAAACTTTGCCCCGCACGGCGTTTGGCACTTGGGCAGGCACTATGCGCACATCCTCGGGTCGAATGCCTAATGTTATATCGTTGGCGTTGCCCGTTACCCCTTTTAGGGAAGAAAATTGTGCGAAGATCGGCACCTGCTGATCTTCGCCTTTTGTGAACAATCCCTCGAAAAAGTTCATGCCGGGGTTGCCCAAAAACCAGCCGCCAAACGCATCATCGGGGTGACCATAAAGTTGGCGCGGGCTGTCGTACTGCACAATCTCGCCATCGCGCATGAGCGCGATCTTGTCGGCCAACGTCATCGCTTCGGTTTGATCGTGTGTAACGTAGATAATGGTCTGGTTGAGGCGCGTAAAGAGCTCTTTGAGCGCACGCTTGAGTTGCAGCTTGGCATTGATATCGACATTAGTAATTGGCTCGTCAAAAAGGATAATGCGCGGTTGGCGCGCCACGGCGCGAGCCACCGCTACTTTTTGGCGCGTGCCGTTGTCGAGCGTCGAGATATTGCTGTCGACGGCGTCCTCCATTTCGAGCAGCGAAACCACTTCGTCCACGCGCTGCGCTCGTTCGGCTTTGGATAGCTTCATCTCTTTGAGCGGCAGTTCGATATTCTGGCGCACGTTAATGCCGCGGTAGACCACCGGATATTGAAAGACCATGCCAATGTCCCGTTTACGTGTTGAGTAGTTGGTGACGCGCTCGTCGCCAAAGTAAACGTCGCCGCTCGTGGATGATTCTAGCCCGGCAATAATGCGCATGAGCGTGGTCTTGCCGCAGCCAGATGGGCCAAGTAAGCAGGTGGTTGTGCCCGCCGGGAAGGTCATGGTGAGGTCGCGTACGGCCACGACTTTGCCGCCATCGAATTCTTTGCGTAGGTTGTCAACTCGTATGTCTAGCACTGATTCGTTCCGATTGGTGATTTTAAAAATGCATACAGAATCCATAATGGTAGGAACATAAGGTTTGGTGTCCCAGATGTTACACGTATTACGTAATTATCTTCGTCAACCCCGTGTCCGCACAAACGACGAAACAATACCATGTATAATTGGTGCGCGGTGGCGGTATGGGTTCGTCTGTGCGGACACGAGATCAGCGGATGGGTTTGAATGTGTGATGGTAATATTTTGGGGCGCTGACCTCATGTCTCTACGCCAATTCGTTGTTTTGTCACGTATCAGCACCTGTACCAATCCGGTGCCCGTTGGCAAACACAATCAGGTTGGACGGTCTGATCCAAAACGTGACGGTTTGATCGAGTTTGATCAGCTGATCGGCGGCGTGGTCGCTACGCAAAACAGTGGTCAACTGGATCCCGTTGGCATCAAGGTAGACAATCTCTTCGCCGCCGAGATCTTCGCGCAGCAGAACCGTTGCCTTTCCCGATAACGAACCGTCGGGGACTGCTGTCGTCAGGTTGATATGCTCTGGGCGCACGCCAACGGAGATGTCAGCGCCGGCTGCACCATTTTCCACAGAAGCGAAATCTGTTTTGAAAATTTTTGTTTCAACAGTTGTGCCGCTGATGTGTGCATCGAGAAAATTGGCTTGCGGAAAGCCGACATATTTCATGGTGCTGGCTTGGGTTGGCGCGATATATAGTGCTTCGGGCGAGCCAGTTTCGACGATAACGCCGTTGTCGAGGACGGCGATGGTTTCGGCCAGCATCATGGTTTCGACGGCATCGGATGTGGTGTAGAGAAAGGTGACGCCCAAGGTTTGCTGCGTCTCTTTTAGATCGTCGATGAGGCGCTCGCGCAATTTAAAGTCGAGGCCCACGAGCGGATCATCGAGTATGTAGAATTCGGTCCGTTTGACCAAGCCGCGCGCAATGGCGACGCGCTGTTTTTGCCCGCCGCTTAGCTGGTTGGGGCTGCGGTCGAGCAGATCGTCAATGCCTAACAGCTCGGAAATTTGCTCGACTGCGGGCTTTATTTCGGCTTTGCTTGTGCGCGCCAATGTGAGCGGATAGGCAATGTTTTTGAAGACGCTCATGTGTGGATAGAGCGCAAAGGATTGCGGCACGTAGCCGATGTTGCGCTCGCCCGCGGACGCGTTGGTCACATCGTGACCGCGCAGAATAATTTGTCCGCTGTCGGGCTTTTCGAGACCAGTGAGCAGACGAACAAAGATTGACTTACCGCTGGTGGGCAGTCCATAGACCACCATAAAGTCGCCCGGCTCGACGCTGAGCGTCACGTCGCGCAAGATCTCGGTCGTGCCGTAGGATTTGGTGAGATTTTGTAAGTCAATAATGTTCATGCGCTATCTCCCAAGCCCAACCAACACGGGTGCAAGTGCGATGCTGAGAATGAAGATCGCGGCGGTGATGCCCATGTAGATCGCGTACATTTTCATGGCTTGACCAAAGTTTGCCGAGGGCTGAATGTTGCCAAAGGCGATCTGCGAAAAAGCGGTAATGGTAAGCAGAATGAGACCAATTTTGTAGCCAGCAAATTCAACGCGTTGGCCGATAAGCAAAATGCTCAACAGCATGAGCAGCACGAGCAGCAGTTGCATGACGGATGTGAAGGTTCGTTTGCCACCCATGGTTAGACTTCACCTCGCACGGTGCCAAAGGTCATGCCGACGAGCAGATATTTTTGGAAGAAGAAGATCATGACCATAGGAAGCAGCACATAGGCTGTGGAGAGTGATGCAACAAAGGCCCAATCCACGTTGCCACCCGCGTCATTGATCCCAACTTGTAGCGCGTACGGGATCATCTGCGTAGCGGATTTCCCTAGGATGAAATTGAAGAGAAATTCGTTCCAGACGAAAATTAGGTTAAAGATGAATGCCGCAATGAGACCGGGCCAAACTTGGGGCAAGACGACGCGAAAGATAATGTGCAGCCGCGATGCGCCGTTGACTAGACCAGTTTCGTCAAAGCGTTGCGACACGCCATCGACAAAGCCTTTCAAAATCCAGATGGAAAAGGGAATGCTAAATGATGAGTAGAGTAGGAAAATGCCAAGAGGCGAATCATTCATCGGAATCCCTAACCCTTTGTTCATGGCATTAAACATTTGAAAGACGGGAACAATCGCGGCCGCGGCGGGGACCATTCGTGTGGAAAGCAGAAGAAACATGAGAAAATTTGTGGCCCGAAAATTATAGCGCGAGAATGCATATGCACCCAAAAATGAGACTAATGTGGCAACCAGTACCGATCCAATCGAGAGATAAATGCTGTTGATAAAGTAGGGAATCGTGTTTGGTGCCGAAAGCGTGCGCGTGATGTTGTCCAAGGTGGGAGTAAAGACAAATTTGGGCGGGATGGCTAAAATGTCGCTCGGCGTTTTGAATGCAGCTAGCATCACCCACAAAATTGGGATGAAGAAGAGGATGGATATCAGCCAGAGCAGGGCATAGTAAAGCCAAGTTTTTGTTGAACTTTGTTGCATTTTACGCGCTCTCCGCGTTACTTTGACTCAGGTTTAAAATGTATAAATAGATAGACGTGAATGCTATGGCAATTAATAATAGAACGAGCGCTAAAGCAGAGGAGAAGCCTAGATCGAGGCTATTAAAGGCGAAACGGAAGAGCTTTAAGCCAATGAATTCTGTTATATTACCGGGGCCACCATTGGTCATGAGATAAACGAGATCGGTTGTTTTAAAGGCGTCAATGGTGCGCAGCAAGATTCCCAACATGAGGATAAATTTGCCGTGCGGAATGATCACATGCCAGATGCGTTTCCACCACGAAAGACGGTCTATCTCGGCTGCTTCGAGTTCGGCGGTGGGGACGGAGCCAAGTGCGGCCAGCGTCATGAGCATCATAAAGGGGGTCCACATCCAGATGTCGACAAAGAGCACGGCCCCGAAGGCCCAATCAATATTGGTAAGAAAGTCGATCTTGCTTGCGCCCACAGCGGTGAGCAGATAGTTGGCAATGCCAAAGGTTGGCTCGTAGATCAGTTTCCAAAAAAGTCCAGAGGCGACAGGCGTAAGCACCATGGGCGTGAAGAGCAGGGTCAATGCGATGCGACGACCAACCATCTCTGTGCTATTCCAAAAGAGGAAGCCAAGCGCAACGCCCAGTACAGTTTGGATGCTAACGGCCAGCGCGACAAATGTTAAGGTGCGGCCAAATGCGCTCCACATTTCGGCATCATTATAAATGTCTACAAAGTTTTCCATGCCAATAAATTCGGGCGGCCCAGCGGACATGAGCGAGTAGTCATAGAAGCCAAGGCCGATCATCCATAGTGTTGGGATGACGTTGAGCAACACAAAGAAGGAGAGGATCGGGACGAGCAGCGCAATGGAAAAGTATCTGGACTCTTCGAAGCGACGCCATGGGTTGCCGCGTTTGGGGGGCGGGCTGCCAAGGCTGCGCTCATTCTGTTTTACAATGTTGGGTGTGGACATGTTATTCAAACTTGGATGGATATTCGCCTGGTGCAACCTACATCCGACGAACACGGATTAGCTGAGGTCGATTCATTCTGAGAGCCGAGATTGTGCATTCCCCGTTTTGGTCAAACCAGCAATTTCGGTGAAGTCATGATTCCATGCAAAATGGTCAGTCCATTATTCTTTATGAGGATGAAATAGTGATGACACATTTACAGATACAGGATCTAATGCATTCTGACGGGATGCCTTAGACCGATTACATGTTGGATACGAAAAGCATAGGTTCCGAAAATTTGTTTCCCTATAGCAGAGAGTGGAACGATATGTTCAAACTCAAAAATGGCAACTGTTAATGATTCAGCCGTCTGGCAATAAGCACAGCAATTACCAAAATGTGTTGTTTCAACTCAACCGGTATATAGACACTATGCTGCGGCTAAAAACGATTTTTGCTGGCGTAAGGTGTATCGAGCACGAGTCTTCAGAATAGTTAGTTGGTCAATCTGTTCAAGTAGTTGCGCTAATTCAGACTGTTTGTCGTCTAAAAGTTGACTTTCTGCATTAGTTGATAATGGCTAATTAAGACGCATCTGGGCAGATGGTGCTAGCATACTCTCGGCAAGTGCCTCTAATTCGGCGTTGCTGATTCCTGCAAGTAGCTCAGCATCAACGTTTGCTTCAATTTGTGTACGCAAATGCTGATAATGTTCTATATTTAACACAACTCCGATCTGCTCACCATTCTCATTTGTAATATATCGTAGCTGGTTAGGCATAGGAGATAACTTCATTTTGTTTCTGTAGGGGCCTATGGCTAGTCGATATAGTTTAGCTGACTCAGCACAAAAATTCAATCCGAATACGCAATGACGCAATGACGCAATGAGTAAATGCAATCACGGCGTATGAGACACCATGGTGCGTTATACGTGAACTAATATTCAATCTACTTGTAGACAGTCTCTCAGCACAACTAGATGGAATACTAGTTCACGCACTACGAATTACTTTCTCACTTATTCAAGCGTAATACCTTCTAATTCGGCTGGAACCGGCGTTGTGGTCCGACCGGCATCGAGCAGAACTTCTTGCTGCTTGGCCGCGATAAAGTCGAGCACCCGTTGCGGATCGGTTACCTGACCCGATGCATAGGCGCTGTATGCCTCTTGCTGAATAGATAGGAGCGCGGCATATTCGGGCAGATGCCAAAAGTCACGCGATTTGCCCTCTTGTAGCATAGCCTTGAATGGTCTTGTATAGGGTGTTAGCTCTTCAAATCCCTCGGCGTTCACCCCCTCTTCGGACCACGGCAAACCACCACCTGCAATGAAATCAGCCTGCGTTTCATCGGTATACCACCACTTGAGGAAATCGATGCACGCACGCATGTGGTCATCATCGTTGAACGCGTTGATTACCCACGGCTGCCCACCCATTGCGCCAATGACGTCTCGGCTGCCGTCGGCCATTTCAAATTTTGGATGGGGCGCGGCCAAGACTTTACCCTCTAGCTCCTCTGGAATCATAAAGAGACCAACAGCCAGCCATTGGAATGCCGAGAAGACTTTTCCCTGCGTAAAGAGATCAATCATTGAGCCGATGCCATATTCCTCGGAGCCGGGTAACTGGTATTTTTGTAGCGAGACAAAGTATTCAAGCTGCTCGGCATTCTCTGGCGTGTTCAAAACGCCCACTACATCACCCGTTTCTGAATCCCAGATGTCGCCACCCGTTGCGTAAACGTATGGATGATAGGCACAGGAGAAGAAGTCGTACTCTTTACCATACATGATAGCCGTACCGCCAAAATCATCTTCGGGGCGGTGGAAATGCTCGAAGACTTCCTCGTACTCCTGAATCGTCATATCGGCAAATTCATCATAAGTCGTCGGTAGTGGCTTGCCATATGCTGCTTCAAATGCGGCCTGCTCTTCTGGATCTTCGAGCATATCGAGGCGCATGAAAATACCCTGCGTGTCTGGCATCTGTGGGAAGCCCCAACGTTCACCCGATCCATCTGGATATACTTGATATGTTTCGCGTACTAGCGAGCTAAAAACGGGAATGTCTAGCTCTGGATTGAGCGCATAGACATCATCTGCCTTCACGATCCAGCCCGGTTCGGAGAGCGCGCCTAGCCATTGACTGTCTGAGACAATTAGGTTGTACTCTTGCGAACCCGATGCAAGCGTTGGGGCCACTTTTTGGAAAAGCTGTGCGAATCCAGCTTCGGTCTTTTGCACGTCTACTGTATAGCCATATTTCTCTTTGGCAAACTTGGCAAACTGGGGGAACATATCGATCGGCAACTGACTGGGGGGCCACCCTGCAAGCACGGCCAAGCTCAGCGTTAATGTTTTGCCCTGCATGTTTGTTTCGTTGCTACCTAATAGCGGGTTGTCAGCATCGCCCGCATCGCTGACCGAATCATCACTTGGTGTCGTAGCGGGTGCGCCACAGGCTGCCAGCAGTGCTGCGGTTGCACCGACGCCAACAGAGCTTTTGAGAAACGCTCGTCGATCTAAACCATTCTGTTCACTCATAATCATTCTCCTAAATTGTTCGGTAAAGGGTAAAGAATTAGAAAATTGTACGGTTTGTTGAAATAGCCAGTAACCGGTATGCGACTATCATCACTTGCACACGCTCAATTGCCTCGTATTACTGTTGCGCAACTGCATCGGCCGTGCCTTGAATAAAGGCCACGATCTTGTTTATCTCTTCTTCAGTCAATTTGTCCTCGAAGCTCGGCATACCCTGTTCGACAAATGCGCCGCTTAAGACTATCGCAGCTGCATTGCTAATCACGCTTGGATCCGAATAGCCGAGGTTGACCACGTTGCCACCATTGTTTACACCAGGCACGCCGTGGCAGAAGAGACAGTTCGACACATACAGTGCGCCACCTTCGGCAACGTCAGCCGGATCATATTCAACACCCTGCAATAGCTCGGTGCGATCATTCATGATCATCTCTGGCATTTCAGCATCGCCATCCAATTTGAAGGTGTACATTCGGCCCGGGCCCGTACGCTCTGTGGCACGCTGTAAAATACCATAAACACCACCCCAACCTACAGAGATCGAAAGATATTGCTCGCCATCGATCTCGTAGGTGGCGGGTGCAGCCACAACGCCGGAACCAACTGGCGTTTCCCAAACTTGTACACCCGTTGCTGCATCATATGCTGCAAAGCGACCATCCGCCGTACCTTGGAAGACGAGACCGCCTGCAGTCGTGAGCGTGCCACCATTCCACGGCGACAGATGTTCCATACGCCAAACTTCTTTCTGTGTCACCGGATCCCATGCAAGCAGATTGCCGAAGGGCGTTGCCTCGGGCGCAATGGTATTTAGAAGGTAACCCAAATTCCAGCCAAGATTGCTGTGGGCACGACCAGGTAGATGTTCGTTGAAAGACCACTCTTCATCATGTTGAAGTGCAATCGGCACCCCCTGCGCCGGAATATAAACTAACCCTGTTGCTGGATTGAAGGACATCGGATGCCAATTGTGGGCACCATACGCACTCGGAATCGTTTCCCACGGTTCAGTTCTAGATCGGGCACTCTCAACTTCGATCGGTCGGCCAGCATCGTCGTAGCCTTCGGCCCAGTTGACTTCGACAAATTTCTCGGCAGAGATGAAGCTACAGTCGGTGCGGTCGATTACGTAGAAGAAGCCATTCTTTGGTGCGTGCAGCATCACTTGGCGCATCTCGCCATCAATTTCTAGATCGGCTAAAATGATGTGCTGCGTCGAAGTATAATCCCAACTGTCACCGGGTGTCTCCTGATAGTGACAGACGTACTCACCAGTATCGGGATCGAGCGCCACCAGCGATGCCAAGAAGAGATTGTCTCCACCAGCGGGGCTGCGTACGTTTCGGTTCCACGGGCTGCCGTTGCCTGTACCCACATACATCAAATTTAGGTCAGGATCATAAGCCATTGAATCCCACATAGTGCCACCGCCGCCAGCTTTCCACCATTCTCCTGCCGGATCCCAAGTGGCTGCGGCCATCTCTTGTGACGGATCTTCGAACGGTTCATCCGGATTGCCTGGCACAGAGAACCAGCGCCAAACTTCATCGCCACTGCTTGCATCGTAGGCCGTAATATAGCCGCGCACACCATACTCGGCCCCACCGTTGCCAATCATCACCTTGCCATTGTAGATGCGGGGCGCACCGGTGATGGTATAAGAGTAGAAACGGTCTGTGATGGTATCCACTTTCCATTCGATCTCACCTGTCACTGCATCAAGTGCAACGAGATATCCATCGTATGTACCGACGAAGACTTTGCCTTCATGTACGGCCACACCACGGTTGACTACATCGCAGCATCCTTTGAATGCATAGTCGCGCGGCACTTCCGGGTCGTAGACCCAAAGCTCTTCACCTGTGCGCGCGTCGAGCGCATGGACCACACTCCATGATGCAGTTGTATACATAATGCCATCGACTACAATTGGTGTTGCTTCCACACCACGGCGAGAGTTTAATTCATGAGACCAAGCCAATCCCAGATCGCCCACATTTTCTGGTGTGATTTGGGTAAGTTTGCTGTGTCGCGTCTCCGCAAAATCCAAACCATGTGTCGGCCATTCGCTAGAGCTACCCTCGTTTGCGATAATCATCTCTTGGTTGACGCGTGCTGCGCCCCCTGTACTTGCGGATGTATCTGTCGCTGCATCTGAAGCTGCATCCGCCTCAGCATTCGCGGGTGAGTTGCCTGGCGGCTTTGAGGGTACTGTTACGGATGCTTCCGATTCTGACGCACTTTCTAGGTCATCATCGGAGGGTACCGCTGCTGGTGTGTCTGCTGGTGTGTCTGCTGCTAATGCCTCTGTGGTTAATTCATCTGCCGCTGGTGCGTCTGCTGCTGGTAACATGACACAGGATGACAGCAGTAGACTTGATGCGACAAAAATAGACAGCATCAAATAGCTGGTTCGCTTCATGAACGTTCTCCTCTTTAATTTGACAATAAAGTTTGACAGGAATGAAACAGGTAGAACAATAGTAGAAACAGAATAAAATCACGAGGATGAGGGCCTCGCGAGGGAATAGGCGGATTAGCTGAGGGCTTTGCCGACCGCGCCTAAAATGTAGACCATCGACATTGCGCCTGGATCTGTGTGCCCACGACTACGATTACCAAGTTTGGACGAGCGACCTTTAGCGGCGACCATCTCCGCAGTAGAATATGCGCCAGCCTCGGCGGCAGAGAGCGCGCCGGTCCATGCTTTGGCAAGTGGCTGATCTGTGGCCGCGCCGAGTACAGTCACAAATGGATCTAGCGCGTCGAGCATTGTTTTATCGCCCGGTTTGGATTTGCCCAGTTTCATGATCGCGTTCATCCCCGCATCAACCGCAGCGTGTACAGCTGTCGTGTCAAATGGGCCTGCGCCAAGCGTTTTGCCAATCGTCACGATGAACATGCCATATAGTGCGCCCGATGCACCACCGGCGGCATCGGCAAATGCGCTACCCGCTTGCACAAGCAACATGCCCGCTGGACTGTCTTCTTTTCCATCATCTGGCGTATCTGGGAGAGCCTTGTTTGCCGCAAGCAACCCGCGCACCATCCCTGACCCGTGATCGCCATCACCCGCGGCGGCATCAAGGTTGCCAAGTTCATCTTCTTTTTGTTTGATTACGTCTAAACTTAGAGCGAGGCTGTCTCGAATGACAGCGTGAGGATTGCAATCTGTCATGGGTAGAATTGAAAATGATTTTGTTTGGGCTAAGCTTAATTTTGGGAAGATTGACGTAACTATAACGAGAATAACGAATTAAGTCAACTTACCAGATTTTGAACAGAATGTGGTCAAAGGAGAGGTGGATGGTATAAATTGAGGACGAAAGAATAATGATATATACCAAATTATCTGTATCTTTTCAATATTTGGGGGTAAATGACCCGCTTGGTTTCGATATACTGCACACTACCGCAGCACTCAACCGGCGCTACCGCTACTTATTGAGAAGATACGATGCCCACTCAATAACTAAAGATCGATGAATTGTACGTAAATATCAGATACATGAGTGTAAACTTGACATACACATCGTGAATCTATGTTTGGTAAGCACGCCCTGTGCGGATTCATCTCCAGCAATTTTGGCTATAAACCGACACGGAACGTGCTCACTGGACGGTTTAAATTCATGCCTATTACACCAGGTAGAGGATCTCGTCATTAAACCGGATCCACATGATGGAACGAGTTTGCGGTTGCTGCTTGACAGGCCCGTTGATAGCTTATGGGGTATGGCTCTTCGAGTAGTTCCCCGTCGGAAACGATTTCGTAGATTTCACCATAATTCTTTACTTCGGTGTATGAGATTCGGCGCATGATGTGCCACGGGCGCAGCTCTTCGGGACCAGAGAGACCCATTGCGCCGAGAATTTCGCAGACGCTGCCAACGGTTTGGCGATGGAAGTTGGCGACGCGCACGTTTTTGGCGGATGGTACAAGACCCGCCATCAGTTGTGGATCCTGCGTGGCGACGCCAACGGGGCAATGATTCGAGTTACATTTAAGCGCTTGAATGCAGCCAAGCGCCAGCATCATGCCGCGGGCTGAGCCGCAGAGATCCGCACCTAGAGCCAAACGCTTGATTAGGCCAAAACCCGAGGTTACTTTACCGCTGGCGATGACTTTGATTTCGTCGCGCACGCCAAAGCCTGTCAACGCGTTGTGGACAAAGATGAGCCCATCCACAAGCGGCGCGCCCATATGATTCGAGAATTCGAGCGGTGCTGCGCCTGTTCCACCTTCGCCACCATCAACCGTAATAAAGTCGGGCGTGATGCCCGTTTGGACCATGGCTTTGCAGATGGCCAGAAACTCGCGCCGTTTGCCCACGCATAGTTTGAAGCCGACCGGTTTCCCGCCCGATAGCTCGCGCAATTCCTTGATGAATTCGAGCAACCCGATCGGTGTGTTGAAGGAGGAATGGCCGGGCGGGGAGAGCACATCTTGGCCCATGGGGACGCCGCGGATCTCTGCTATCTCTAGCGTGAGTTTGGCAGCAGGGAGAATGCCGCCATGGCCAGGCTTGGCCCCCTGCGACAACTTTAGCTCTACCATTTTTATGTTGGGCTGCGAGGCGGTTTTTTTAAATTTCTCCGCAGAAAAGGTTCCGTCTTCGGCGCGGCAGCCAAAGTAGCCTGTGCCAATCTGCCAGATCAAGTCACCCTTGCCTTCTATGTGATAGGGGCTTACGCCGCCTTCGCCGGTGTTGTGTGCAAAGTGGCCGATTTGTGCGCCTTGGCTCAACGCGAGCACTGCATTTTTACTCAGCGACCCGTAGCTCATGGCCGAGATGTTGAAGATGCTGGCCGAGTAGGGTTGTGTGCAGTTGGGGCCGCCGATGGTGACGCGCAGATCTTGCCCGTGCAGATCACCTGGTGCTATTGAGTGGTTGACCCATTCGTAGCCAGTTTCGTAGAGATCCTCTTTGGTGCCAAAGGGGATTGTGTCGCGCACGTTTTTTGCTCGCTGATAGACGATCGAGCGCTGGTCGCGGTCAAAGGGCATTCCGTCCGTATCGCCCTCGACAAAATACTGGTAAATTTCGGGCCGAATTAGCTCGAAGAGGTAGCGTCCGTGCCCGATGATGGGGAAGTTGCGCAAGATGGCGTGTTTAGTTTGCGTCATGTCATAAAGACCAAGCGCGACCAGCGGTAGGAGGATGAGCAAGAGCCACAGAAGCGATGGAAAAAAGATGACACTAATGATGGCAAAGATGATAACTCCTGCTACAAATAGAAAGAACAGTTGACGCATTATTTTCTCCTAAATTTTGCTGGCATTACACACTAACTCATCTGCTAAAAAGAGTATGAGCCTTATCTCAATCAGGTTGGATCTGAGACAAATGATTTAGCAAGCATTTGTTTGCTGCGTTTTTGTTACATTATAGTCTGATAGTCGATTCCGATTATAGCGTATTACGAATAACTCAGAGAAAAGTCATCCCTTGCTAGAAACCAGCTTCACGCTTACAAACGCTCATAAGTTGGATCCACTGTGGCTAGTTTCAACGTCAACCACATGAGATTCGAAGAGCCACAAATTATTGTGACTTGCCGTTGTTCTATTGATATGTTAATTTTATCCACAATTCAATAGAACAACTATCATATTATTTTTGAAATTAAGAGAGATTATGGATTACTGTTCGCAACTCGCGCAGACAAATAATGCACCCCTCTACGGTACCGCAGCACAATTTAACGTTGCGCTGCTTATAGAATATACAAACCCTTGGCGCAACAAAGCGCTGGGCAACAACAACCTGCCCGCCGCGGTCAACGACTGGCTGGACGCGCAAAAAGTGACGATTCCTGGCTTTCGTCCATTTTTTATTAAACGCGAAAATCAGCTATCGACCGAACACCCATTTGGATCTGGCACCGTCTATCTTTCGGTGGCGGACTCAGCCCGATTATTGCTCTACAAGTTTGCGATTAATGGCGCGGATGATCTGGTCGCGCTCGATCTGCCCGCCATCATCGCGGGCGAGACCGACCATCAGCCCGTCGATGAGAATCTCGTTGCCATCTGCACCAACGGAACCCATGACCGCTGCTGCTCAAAATTCGGCTTGCCCGTCTATCGAGCCTTTCGACAAGAGACGGATATCGAAACGTGGCAATGTACCCACATCGGTGGTCATCGCTACGCCGCCACTGGATTAACGCTCCCGCTGGGTATCGTCTATGGATTTCTAACGCCCGAAATTGTGCCGACCATCGCGCAGAGCATCCGCAACCGTCAGATCCATTTGCCTACCTATCGTGGCCGCACCTTTTATAGCGGACACGTCAACGCAGCAGATTATTTTGTGCGTGCAAAAAGCAAAAAGGCCGATGTCGATGCGCTATCGCTACTTGCTGAAGCAGATATGAGCGACTCTGATGCAGGGAAAAATTGGCTCGTTCAATTTCTGGATAATACCATGAGACCCCACGAAATTGAGATCCTTCAAACAATGAGCGACCCTGTTTTGGCAAGCTGCGAAAAGCCCGGCAAACCAGTTCCTCACTACCAAAAAGTAGACTGAACTTGCGCATCGCTTTCGACCCAACTCAGCTCAAAACAGAATCACCCTATCGCTGGATCATGGTTGGTTTTGCTGCCGTCACCTGCGTCATCGGTATCGCCATGCCCATGACGTCACTCTCCGTTCTGCTGCCCGATGTCGCGGCCGACTTTGGCCTTTCGCCCCTCCAAATGGGTATTCTGTGGGCAACAAGCTCCGTCACCGGCATGATTATCGGTCTCTTTGCTGGGTCCGCTGGCGACCGTTTTGGCACCCGAATCACCATGATCGTTCTTTGTATTGGCACCGCTATCTTCGGCGCGCTGCGTGGCTTTAGCGGTGGATTTTGGGGCTTCTTTTTTGCATCATTTATGCTGGGCATCTTCCAGCCCGCGCTTCCTATCATCGCGCACAAACTTGCTGGCGAGTGGTTCCCGCGTAATCACTTGGGGCTAGCCAACGGCATCGTCGCCATGGGCTTTGCCTTGGGCCTTACCCTTGGCGCATTTTTGGGTGCGGCCTATCTTTCCCCGTGGCTTGGCGGCTGGGAAAACGTACTCATTTTTTATGGGGTGATGATACTCATAATCGGCATCTTATGGGCATTGATCCACCCTGCTGATTCTTCATTGCCTTTCGAGCAGGTGATAGATAGCAAAGAGCCTTTCGAGCAGGTGATAGATAGCAAAGAGCCTTTCGAGCAGGTGATAGGTGGCAAACAGATATTACAACCTGCCCCTAGCGAAAACAAACCAGAGACCATTTCACTGCGTCAAGGATTCGGACACGTCATGCGTCTGCGCAACTTATGGATCATCGCGCTGGGGGCCATGGGCGTACGCGCGGGCTTTGCGGGCTTCTCGGGCTACCTACCCACTTATTTGCAGACAATCGGCTGGACGCCCGCCACTGCTGGCAATGCACTTTCCATTTTCTTTCTCGTTAGCCTAGTTGGCGTCATCCCACTCTCCATGCTGTCGGACAAGTTGCAAACCCGCCGTGGCTTTCTGATCTTTGGTTCGCTGCTCATGGGCATTGGCTTCTGTCTGCTCTCCGTAGTCGACAATATGCTCATCTGGGGAGCCGTCATCATTGCCGGGCTTGCCTTCGACGGCTTTATGTCGATCTACACCACCGCCGTACTCGAAGTTAAAGGTGTGGGCATGCTTTACGCTGGTACCGCACTTGGCTTTGCTGGCCTCATCCGCAACATCGGTGGGATCGTCTCGCCGCCACTTGGCAACAGCCTCGCCAGCTTTGGCCCAAGCATTCCCTTTGCCTTTTGGGGCGTCCTCACGCTCCTCTCTGTCGCCGCATTTTGGATGCTGCCTCCCCGAGAAATAGAAGAGTAGATGGTAGGTCAATAACTATATAGTAAAAACCAGTAAAGGAATATCCATGCCCCTCATCCACGCCGCCCCCCTAACAGAATTCATCTCCGCGCTCTTCATCGCAGCAGACACCCACCCTGCCCACGCCCAACGAGTCGCGCAATCGCTTGTCTCGGCCAACCTTGCGGGTCACGATTCGCACGGCATCATCCGCACGATTCAATATTTAGATGGTGTCGAAGATGGGTCGGTCAATGCGCACGCCGTGCCAACCATTGCGCGCCAGACCGGCGTCGTCAGCATGGTCGATGGTGGGGCCGGTTTTGGACAAGTGGCCGCGCATTTCGCCATGAACATTGCCATCGACAGCGCGCGGCAGCACGGCATGTCCACCGTTGGCCTCTACAACAGCGGGCATGTGGGCAGAATTGGTGAATGGGCGCAACTCGCTGCGGATCAACAGATGATTGGCCTTGTCTTTTGCTCCGGTGGCGGCCCCGGTGGGCTGGTCACCCCGCATGGTGGCATGGCGCGCCGTCTCGGGACCAATCCAATAGCGGCCGCGATCCCGCTTGCCAATCAGCCGCCGATTGTGGTCGATCTTGCCACCAGCGTTGTGGCCGAGGGCAAAGTACGCGTGGCGCGCAACAGTGGCCTGCAACTGCGCGACGGCTGCATCTTAGATTCGAACGGCACCCCCAGCATTCAGCCAGATGATCTGTACGCCGATGGGATGCTTCTGCCCGTTGGCGAGCACAAGGGCTTTTGCCTCAGTTTGATGATGGCCTACCTTGGCGGCATTCTCACGGGCAACAAAACCGCGGTCATGCCCGGCTTTAAACGCGGCAACGGCGTCTTGTTTATGGCGCTCTCCATCGAAGCGTTCCGCCCGCTGGACGAGTTTATGGCCGACGGCGCAGATCTGGCCGACGTGATGCACGCCACGCCGGCCCGATCCGGCTTTGACGAAGTGCTGCTGCCCGGCGAACCCGAACGCCGCACCACCGCAGAACGCGAAGCAAACGGTATTCCCGTCGACGAAACGACCTGGTCGCAACTGGCTGCGGTTGGCGAGAGATATGGGGTAAAGATTCCTGCTGA